>OFCW01000059.1_pt1 | contig 52256 bp, 39 predicted proteins | sample 1520951 | NCBI WGS metagenome assembly OFCW01 (sample SAMEA4349680, study PRJEB24078) | microbial mat metagenome | biome: Terrestrial Biome; feature: Habitat; material: Microbial Mat | place: India | collected 2012-06-12 | depth 10 m | reverse complement strand
TCGGCAATCGCGGCAAACCCGGGCTCGTCGCGCTTCGGTCCGGTCTGGCCGTAGCCCGACACGCGCAGCATGATGAGCTTCGGGTTGATGGCGGACAGCGCTTCGTACGACAGCCCCCACTTCTCCATCGTGCCGGGGCGGAAGTTCTCGATGAGCACGTCGGCCTCTGCGGCGAGCTTGCGCACCACGTCCTGCCCCTGCGGCACGCGCAGGTCCACGCAGACGGACTGCTTGTTGCGCGACTGCGCTTCCCACCAGACCGAGGTGCCCTCATGCAGCATCCGCCATTTTCGCAGCGGATCGCCCTGCCCCGGCGGCTCGATCTTGATGACCTGCGCGCCAAAATCGGCGAGCGTCTTGGCGGCGAACGGCCCGGCGATGAGTTGCCCGAGTTCCAGCACGCGGATGTTCTGCAAAACCTGAGTCGACATGGATCGGTATGGAAAGCGTTGAATTCAGAGCGCAGCAGGGTTGCCGAGCAGATGCGTCATCAGAAGACGCGCGGAACTGGTCAGCGCATCGGGGTCGCGCACGCCCACGAGCAGACGGCGATGCGCCCATTCGTCCTGCAGCGGCACCAGCGCGAGGCCCGCGCCCGGCAGGCTCGACACGTGCCCCTGCGCGGCAATGCGCGGCAGCACGCCCACGCCCAGCCCGGAGGCGACCATGCGGCAGACGGCCTCAAAGCTGCGCACCTGGATGCGCAGGCGCAGCGGCTTGCCCATGCGCTGGCTTTCCTCCAGCAATTGCGCCGCGAGCGACGTGCCGGGCGGCAGGCTGACGAAATCGAAGTCCACCGCATCGGCAAAATGCACGTGCTTGCGGCCGGCCAGCGGATGGTTGCGCGGCGTCACGAGGGCGAGGTCGTCCTCGCGGTAGTCGAACCATTGCAGCCCCTCGCATGGCGTGCCGGCCGCGAAGATGCCAAGGTCTGCGCGGTTCTCGCGCAGCGCCGCGACGATATCGCCGCTGTCCTGCTCCTCCAGCGCGATGCGAATGGCGGGGTTGGCCAGCATGAAGGCAGCCAGGTCGTCGGCCAGGAACTGCGTGATCGAGGAGGTATTGGCCCACACGCGCACCAGCCCGCGCGTGCCAGCCGCAAAGTCCGACAGCGCGCCCGCCATGCGCTCGACGTCCTGGAGGATGCCCACGGCATGGCGGAAGCACGCCTGGCCGGCCTCGGTCAGCTCCACGCCCGCTGCGTGGCGATACAGCAGCGGCGCGCCCACGGCCGCTTCGAGGTCGGAAATCCGCTTGCTGGCCGCCGCTACCGCCAGATGCGACTGCCGTGCGCCGGCCGAGATACTGCCCAGCCGGGCCACCGCCACAAACAGGCCGAGGGTGACGAGATCAAAGCGGGCGAGGTTCATCGTGGGAGCTGGAGGTGGAAAAGATGCAACATCAGACGTCAGATCGCGGCACGTTCCATGCTGTTTCATGCGGCCGTCACCCGCCCGTGGTTAACATGGCGGACTTTGGCCGTTCACAGACCGTCTGATTGCAGAAGGATTCTAACGGCGTTCTCACCGCTTCCTGCCATGCTGCTGTTCCCATCACGCCTGCTTTGCCTGACCGCCCTGCCCACCTTGATGCTCTGCGCCAGCCCGGCCTTTGCGGACGACGACGCAACGCATTGGGCGATCAGCGATCCGGACCGTTTCGCCGTGCATGGCCAGGCCACGTACGTGTGGCAGCACGACCTGTCGTTCCATTCGCCGTACAGCGGCCCCAACAGCCTGTCGGGCCGATCGACTGCCAGCTATTCGGTCACGACCACGCTCGACCTCGGCATGCGCCTGTGGAAGGGCGCGGAAGTCCACATCAACCCGGAAATCGCGTTCGGACAGCCTTTCTCCGGCCTGCACGGGCTGGCCGGCTTCAGCAACGGCGAGCTGGCCAAGACGGCCGGGCCCGACCCGACCGTGTATCGGGCACGCGCGTTCTTCCGCCAGACCGTGGGCCTGGGCGGCGGCAGCGAAGACCAGGAGCCCGACATGAACCAGTTTGCCGGCCCCGTCGACAAGCGGCGGCTCGTCTTCACGGCAGGCAATTTCTCGGTGCTCGATGTATTCGACAGCGTGACGTACGCCCATGACCCGCGCACGCAGTTCCTGAACTGGTCGTTCCTTACGCATGGCGCGTTCGACTATGCCGCAGACGCCCGTGGCTACACCTGGGGCGCCGCGCTGGAGTATTACGACGGCGACTGGGCCTACCGCCTGGGCCGCTTCATCCAGCCGGCCGAATCGAACGGCCTGGCGCTCGATACGCGTATCGGCCGGCACTACGGCGACGTCTTCGAAGTGGAACGCAGCCACACGCTGGCCGGGCAGCCGGGCAAGCTGCGCGTCATGCTCTTCCGCAACAAGGCCGACATGGCGCGCTATGACGACGCCATCGCCCTTGGCCAATCGACCGGCAGCGCACCGGACGTCAACCTCGTGCGGCGCGGGCACGCCAAGGTCGGCATCGGCGTCGGCGCCGAACAGCAGATCAACGACGACATCGGCGTATTCGCACGTGCGTCGTGGGCGGATGGCAAAACGGAAACCTATGCGTTTACGGAAATCGACCGCTCGGTGTCATTCGGCACACTGGTCAAAGGCAGCAAGTGGGGCCGCACGGACGATACGGTCGGCGTAGCGGCCGCCATCAACATGCTGTCGCCGGATCATCGCCGCTACCTGCAGCGAGGCGGCATGGGCGTCTTTCTGGGCGATGGCAAGCTGAACTACGCGCCCGAGCAGATCGTCGAGGCGTTCTACAGCTTCCAGGCGGCCAAGCACCTGTGGATCAGCGCCGACGTGCAGTGGATCCGCAACCCCGGCTACAACGCGGACCGCGGCCCGGCGGTCTTCTTCGGCACGCGCCTGCATACCGAATTCTGACGGCAGGGCGTCAGCCTAGAGCTGGCGCCGATCGAGCACCGCGCGGGCGATGGTGCCCGCATCCACATATTCGAGTTCACCACCGACAGGCACGCCGCGCGCCAGCCGCGTCGCCCTGATGCCGCGCGCCTTGAGCATTTCGCCGATGTAGTGCGCGGTGGCCTCGCCCTCGCTGGTGAAGTTCGTCGCGAGAATGACCTCGGAGCACGGACCGCCCAGCGCCGGGTCGGTCGCGCGGGCGAGCAGGCGTTCGAGATGGATTTCCTTGGGGCCGATGTTGTCCAGCGGCGAGAGCCGCCCCATCAGCACGAAATACTGTCCGCGATAGGTCAGTGTCTGCTCGATCATCATCTGGTCGGCAGGCGTTTCGACCACGCAGAGCAACGATGCATCGCGGCGCGGATCGAGGCAGGTCTCGCAGACTTCCTGCTCGGTAAAGGTGTTGCAGCGGCTGCAGTGGTGAATGGCCTCCGTTGCCTCGGTCAACGCCTGCGCCAGCCGCGAAGCCCCTTCGCGGTCATGCTGCAGGAGGTGGTAGGCCATGCGCTGCGCCGACTTCGGGCCCACGCCCGGCAGCACGCGCAAGGCTTCCACAAGCATCTGCAACGCCGAGGGCGTACCCGGACCCGCGCGCATCACGGATGCTCCGTCACGGCCGTGTAGTGCAGCACTTCCGGCATCGGCTCATAGAAGTGATGCAGCAGCGCGCGCCAGCGCTGGTACTCGGCGGACTGCCGGAAACCGACGGTGTGGTCTTCCAGTGTCTGCCACTGCACGAGCAACAGGTAGTCGCCCGGCTTTTCCAGGCAGCGCGACAGCGTGAGCGAAACAAAGCCCCGCATCGCGCCGATGATGTGGCGCGCCTCGTCAAAGGCCGCCTCGAAGGCAGCCTCCTGACCCGGTTTGACGTGCAGCAGCGCAGACTCCAGCACCATGGCGCAGCGGCTTAGAACGGCAGCTTGAAGCCCGGCGGCAGCATGCCCGCCATGCCGCCCAGGCCCGACGTGACGGAGCCCATTTTCTCCTGCGTGGTGGCCTCGGCCTTGCGCACGGCATCGTTGAAGGCGGCGGCAATCAGGTCTTCCAGCAGGTCCTTGTCTTCGCCCTCGGCCAGCAGGCTCGGGTCGATGGACACGCGCTTCACGTCGTTCTTGCAGGTCATCACCACCTTCACGAGGCCGGCGCCGGACACGCCTTCCACCTCGATCTGGCCGAGCTGTTCCTGCATCTTCTTCATGTTTTCCTGCATCTGCTGGGCCTGCTTCATCAGCCCGGCGATCTGGCCTTTCATCATGGTCGTTGCTCCTTGGAATGGGTCATGCAGGGCGTGCCGCTCGTGCAGGCGCGCCGGTGTTGGGTGTGGAATCCTGAATGCGGGTCAGTGCGCGTGCGGTTGAATCGAACCGGGGATCACCTGAGCGGCAAAATCCCGGACGAGCGCCTGCACGAACGGGTTGGCGGCAATCGCCTCTTCTGCGTCCCGCTGACGCTGGGCACGCTGCTCGGCGTCCACAGCGGCGGCGGTCGCGCGTGCGGCACCGATGTCGCACGCCACGCGCACGGGCGTACCGAAATGCTCGCTCAGCGCAGCCTCGAGCCGTTCGACGACACCGGCCTCGGTCAACGCAGGCAGGGGTACGCGCAGGCGCATCGTCGCGCCCTCCACGGCCACGAGTTCGCTTTGATACGCCAGCTGTTGGGCCAGGCCGCGCATCGGCAGGCGCGCGGCCAGCGCGGGCCAATTGCCATCGAATGCGGGCAGCCCGCTTGCGCTCAGATCCGGGGGCGTCGCCTCCGCCACGGGCTCCGCAACCTCGGCCTGGGCAGGAGCCGATACAACCGCCGGCGCCTGAATCTGCGCCGGACGTGCAGGCTCGGGCGTGCCGGGCCGCGCGCTGGAGGCCGCGTCCCAACCTGCAAAGGCCGCGTCGATGTCCTCCAGAGACGGCGACGCGAATTCGCCCGGCATCTCATCCCACGGCGGTGGGCCATCGTCGGCGGCTGGGGCCGCCGGGGCGGCCGGCGCGCGGGACTCACGGCGCGGTGGCGGCGATGCCGGTGCCGCGACGGGGTTCGGGCGCGGGCCTGCGGTCGCCGGTCGCGCCACGGGTGTCGGGGCCGCGGCGGCGGCCGGCGCGGACGCACCGCCACGGCCGCGGCTCGACGCCTGACGCGCCGCAGCCAATGCCTCCATGGCCGGCGAGCGGCGGACCGGTGCAGCCGGGGCTGCCGCGGGCGCCTCCACAACGGCCGGGGCCGACGCAGAAACCGATGCGGTTGGCTGATACGCCGCACGCGGCGCCTCGACCACCGGCGCCGGGCGCGTCGCAGCAGGCGCTGCCTGAGCAGCCGCCACCGGAGCAGACGATGCCACCGCCGCCGCACGCTCAGACGCGGCCGAGGCCGCAGCCGATTGCACTGCCCGCTGCTTCGCGCCGCCGCCCGAAGGCGGGGGCACATCGCCCCCGGATTGACCGGGCTGGAACGCCAGCATGCGCAGCAGCGTCATCGTGAAGCCGGCGTACTCGTCCGGCGCGAGGGCAAGCTCATTACGGCCGAGATTGGCAAATTGATAGAACAGCTGCACTGACTGCGCGTCGAAACGCTCTGCGAGGCGGCGCACATCATCTGCCTCCGGCCAGTCGTCCTGCACCGCAGCGGGCACGACCTGCGCCAGCGCGATCTTCTGCAGCAGCGATGCCAGGTCCTGCAGCGCACCCGAGAAGCTCAGGCTGCGGCCCGCCATCTCGTCGGCGATGTCAATGAGTGCAGCGCCGTTCTCGTCGGCAAGCGCATCGAGCAGGCGCACCAGATAGCTTTGGTCGATGGCGCCAAGCATGCCTCGCACCGCAGCCTCGCTCACTTCGCCTGCGCTGTACGCGATGGCCTGGTCCGTGAGCGACAGTGCATCTCGCATCGAGCCCTGGGCGGCGGCGGCCAGCAGGCGCAGCGCATTCGGCTCGTGAGCGATCCCCTCTTCACCGAGAATGCGGTCGAGGTGCGACACGATGTGCCCCGGCGGCATCTGCTTGAGGTTGAACTGGAGGCAGCGCGACAGCACCGTCACCGGGATCTTCTGCGGGTCGGTGGTCGCGAGGATGAACTTGACGTGCTCGGGCGGCTCCTCCAGCGTCTTCAGCATCGCGTTGAAGGCGTGGTTGGTGAGCATGTGCACTTCGTCGATCATGTAGACCTTGAAGCGGCCCGCCGTCGGGGCGTAGACCGCACGGTCCAGCAGTTGCGCCATCTCGTCGACGCCGCGGTTGGAGGCGGCGTCCATCTCGATGTAATCGACGAAGCGCCCGGCGTCGATTTCCGTGCATGCACGGCACACGCCGCAGGGCTGTGCGGTAATGCCACCGTGCCCGTCGGCGCCCACGCAGTTCAGCGATTTGGCAAGAATGCGCGACAGCGTGGTCTTACCAACACCGCGCGTGCCCGTGAACAGGTAAGCATGGTGCAGACGCTGCTGTTCGAGCGCATGCGTGAGCGCTTTCACCACGTGTTCCTGACCGACCAGCGTGGTGAAATCGCGAGGGCGCCACTTGCGGGCGAGCACTTGATAACTCATGCGGCGGATTGTAGCAAAGCGGGTTGAATTTCCGACGCGCTGATCGACGGTGAAACATCATGCGCACCGAGCGGATTGCAAGGATATTCGGGTGCGGCCATGCGAGTCGGTTACAATGGCGGTCGGACGGGCCTCCTCGCATGGCGGCGCGGTCAACCTGGTCAGGTCGGGAACGAAGCAGCCACAGCCGTTTTCCGCCAGTGCCGAGGGTCAGGCTCGTCCCCCTTCCCTTTTCCCTTCTGCATCGCCCCTCCCCTTCTTTGGTAGTCCTGTTCGCTTCAGAACAGCGCCCGCTGCGTGCCGTCATCGGCCGACTGCGCAGGCTGGGGCAACGATTCCAGATCGATCCATTCGCCCGCAGCGGTTGCCACGCCGGCGCGTACCGTGCAGCCTGGGTACATCGGCGTGACCGCGGCCACGTACCCACGCAGCTGTTCGGCGTACGCTGCGCGCTCAACGGGCAGCAGGCGCAGCTTGTAATCGACGACGAGGACCTCGTTACCGCGCTGGACCAGGCGGTCGATCCGCAACAGTGCGCCGTCGGGGCCGAACAGCTCGATCTCGTTATGTGCGGCGTCAAAGCGCGCGGGATCGAACACATGGGCCAACGCGTCGGCCGACAGCATGCGGCTCACGGCGTCGGCGGCGCGTGCGGCATCGGTTTGCGTCACGCCGCTCGCACCGAACCAGCGCGCGATGGTGGCGGCGTCCGGGGCACGTTCGGGCCGTCCGTGCCGCGTGAGGCGCTCCAGCACGGCGTGCAGCAATTCACCTTGCGCCACGGCGCCCTGGTCGAAGACAGCGTCCGCGCCTTCGGCCTGCATGCCTGCGCCACCCACGCGCACGGTCACCGTAAGCGGCGCGCGGAAATCGTGGTACGAGACGACTTCACCTTGCGCGGCAGCGGCGGTCTCTGCGACAGCAGCATCCATCATCGGCGCCGGCGATGCCACGCCGGCCGTGGCGAGCAGCGTGTACCAGCTTGCGCTGCCGTCGATGTCGGGCACCTCGCCTTCGTCGACCGACTGCGCGGCGGCGGCATCGCGCTTGTTGGCCACGCCGGAGACGATCAGCCCCTGCCGCGCACGCGTCATGGCCACGTAGAGCAGGTTCCAGTTTTCTCGTGCGGCAAGCGCCTGCTCCGCGGCAAACAGCGGATCACGCGCACGACCCCGCTCGGCGGCCTTGCCGAATGCGGAGAAGTGCGTCGGCGCATCGGCACCGGGGGGCCAGTCGATGAGGATGCCGGTGGTGTCTGCGCGGGTGTCGCTGTGATGGCTGTCGAGCAGCACGACAAACGGCGCCTCCAGCCCCTTCGAGGCATGGACGGTCAGGATCTGCACGGCATCCAGCCCTTCGCTGGCGACTTCGGTGTCGATCGCGTCGGGCGCTTCCGCGGCATCGCCTTGCACGCCTTCATCGGGGCTCTCTTCGTCATCACCCTGGCGGATGGCGCGCAACTCCGCCATGAACTTCGGCAGGCTGGGGTAACGGCCGCCATCCAGGTCCAGGGCGAGCTTCAGGAACGCATCGAGGTTGGCCAGCACCTGGTCGCGGTTGGCGGCTGGGGCGCGCTCGGCATAGCGGCGCTTGAGTTCGCCGGTGTAGACGATGTGATCGAGCAGGTCATGCACGGGCAGCGTGGGCGCGACGGCCAGCCAGCGCGCCAGCATGCGCTGCGCGTGAACCAGCGCAGATGCGGTATCGGGGCGGCCTGCCAGTGTGGTCAGGCGGTCCCACCAGGTCGTGCCCCCCCCGCCTTCACCGGACCCGGCGAGCGCGATGAGGTCATCGTTGGTGACGGCGAAGATGGGGCTGCGCAGGACGTGTGCGAGCGACAGATCCGCCTGCGGCGTCATCAGGAAATCGAGCAGCGCACACAGATCCAGCGCCTCGAGCGTCGCCAGCAAGCCGCCGCGGCGCGGGCTCAGATACGGCACGCCGGCATCGCGGAGCGCGCGTTCGTAATCGGCGAGGTAGCGCTTGCGGCGCACGAGCAACTGGAAATCGCGCCAGCAGACGGCGCGCTCGGTGCCGTTTTCGCGGATACGCTCGCCCGCGTGCAGCGCGCGCAGGCATGCTGCCACCTGGCGGCCCTCTTCATACCGCTGCGAATCGCCGGCCTCTTCGCGCGGTTCGCTCAGGGTGTCGCGCGGTGTGGTGTCGTCGGCCTGCGCGGCCTCGGGTACGGGCACGAGCGGCAGCAACAGCGCCTGGCCGACGGGTGCATCCACGGCGGTGCTTTGCTCGGCGTAGATCGGATAATCGCCGCGCGCGCGCGCCTGCAGAAAGACGGCGTTGACCCACTCGAGCACGGCCGGCGCATTGCGGCGCGTGCGGTTCGTACGCAGAACGGTGGCGCCGAACTCGGCGACAAGCATCTCGCGCGCCGCATCGAACAAGCGCGCATCGGCGCGGCGGAAACGGTAGATGGACTGCTTCGGATCGCCGACCAGGAAGACGCTCGGCCGCATGCCCGTGCCTTCATAACCGCGCAGCCACCCCTGGAGGATGCGCCACTGCATCGGGTTCGTATCCTGAAATTCGTCAAGCAGCAGATGCTTGTAGCGCGCATCGAGCCGCACCTGCAGATAGGCAGCCGTGTCTTCCTGCTGCATCAGGCGAGCGGCTTCCCATTCGAGGTCGGTGAAGTCCATGGCGCGCGCCTGTCGCTTGTAGGCCTGATAGCGGTCGATAAGCGCATCGCCGAGCGTGAACAACGCCGCGTTGACGGCGCGCACGCGGGCCTCCTGCCGGCGCGCCTGCACCACGGCCAGCGCTTCGCACAGCGCGGTGTGCAGCGTGACCAGCGTTTGTGCATGTTCGTCCCCGACGGCCTTGATGAGTGCCTTCGTCGGCTTGCAGGCCCGCGCCTTGCCGGCCTGCGTGTGAAACGCCGCGAACAGCGTATCGAACGCCTGCGCACGAGCCGCTTCATCGGACACGTCGATGCCGCGCGCCGCCGTGACGGCCGACTCGATCGCCACCGCGCGCTTGCCTTCCGCCGCGCCACCCTGCCCCAGCCAGCGCGACACGCGCAGCATGTCGGCCAGCAGCGTTGCGTCCTGCAGCGCTTCGATCAACGGATCGGTCGTCGCATCTTCGCCAAGCAGGTCGTCCAGCGCATCGAGCGGCTGTGCGCCTGCTTGCGTCTTGTAGGCCCACCAATCGCTGCGCTGATGGAACATCGCGTCGAGCAGGCGGCCGGCCTGGAAATCGCCGACGAGGTCGGCAAGCGCCTCATATGCAGCGCGCAGCTCGGCCTGATCTTCTGCGAGGAGGCCGCGCCAGAACGGTGCCCAAGCCTCGCGGCGCAGCCGCCCGGCATCTTCCCGCAGCGACGCGCCCTGCGGCACGCCGGACGATAGCGGCGCACCGCGCAGCAGCGAGCCGAACCAGCCATGGAACGTGTCGATCGCCATGCGCGAAGGCGACTCGAGCACGCGCGCATACAAACAGCGCGCCGTGTCGATCAGCGCCGGTGCCTCGCGCTCGTCGACCGTGCGGGCGATCAGTTCGCGCACCACGCCCGCGTCATCGGCACTGGCGAGTTGGGCGAGGATGTCCAACAGACGCTGGCGCATCTCTTCAGCGGCCTTGCGCGTGAACGTGATGGCCAGAATGTCGGACGGCGCGGCGCCAGCCAGCAGCAGGCGCAGCATGCGTGTGACCAGCAGCCACGTCTTGCCGCTGCCCGCGCATGCTTCGACCACGACGGAGCGCCGCGGGTCGCATGCCGCGCGCGAGAAGTCTTCCGGCGAGACCGGCGACCCGTCGCGTTCGTACGCGTGGTCGCTCATGCCTGCGCCTCCGGTTCACGTGGTGCGCCATCGGTCCAATACCCCTTGCGGCACAACCCTCGCGCCGCACAGTAGCGGCACGCGGATTCATCGCCAAACGCCGGCAGCGGTGCACCAGCCGCCAGCGCAGCCATGTCTTTTTGCATTTGTTCGATCAGCCAGTCGACGATCTGCGTGAAATCCGGCAGCGCAACGTCGCGTTGATCACCACGCGCCTCGCCATCGAGCGAGACCCAGCCGCCTGCCCCGGCGCGGGGCTCGAGCACACCGTAGAACGGCAGCTGGCAATCCTCGAACGGGGCCTTGGCGCGCCGTGTGAGCGCCATGGGCGACTGCGTCTTGTAGTCGAGCACCGCGATGCCATGCTCGTCGTGTACATCGACGCGGTCGATGCGGCCGCGCAGGCGCAGGACACGTTCGCCGGGCAGCGTGGTCGATGTCTCGGCGTCGATCTCGCCCGCCTCAAAGCGCCAGCCGTCGGCTTCGCGCGCAGCCTGCCACGCAAGGTATGACGGCATCACCGCCTGCCAGCGCCGATAGAAGCGCAGCGCGTTGCCGTCTTCGGCCAGCAACGGGCCGAAATGCGCGTCGGTGAGCGCCTGCAGCAGGGCTTGCCGCTCTACGGGGTCGTGCTTCGGCGTCTCGCGCAACTGCTGGTGGAAACGATGGAGGATCGCGTGGAGGATCTCGCCGATATCGCGCTTCTCGAGCTCATCGGACACCTCCTCCAGCTCGCCCAGCCGCAGCATGCGGCCGACGAAGAACTGGTACGGACACCGGCGCAGGCTGTTGTAGGCGGCGGCGCTCAACGTCGATGGCACGAGCGCGGGCGCCGCGGGTGCGGGCATATCGGTCGGCCGGCTCGACGTCTGCAGGTTGGGCAGGACGACCGGCGTCTCGATCCGTACGCCCGCCACGGCCAGCCGGCGCTGCAGCCGCTCGAGCCAGCCTGACAACCGATTGGGCTCGCCCCGGCTGCCGTGACGCTGCCAGGTCAGCACGACTTCCTCTTGGTTGAGCAGCACCTCGGCCAAATCGCGCGCTTGCTGCGCAAAACGCTGTGCGCGGTCAGGCAGGCCAAGTTCGCGGCGCACGTCGTTGGAGAAGAACAGCCACTCGGGCTGCGCAGACGGCAACTGGGCGTCGTCACAGCCGACCACGACCACGCCGTCGAAGCGCCGCATCCGCGCGCCGTTGAGCGGCAGGATGACCACGCGGCGATCGGCCGGCGGCGCCGGCTCGCTGAAGACGGCCGATTCCAGCAGCATCGACAGCAGCGAGCGCCACTCGGCGAGCGAGAAGCGCGCCCCCGCATCGGCACTGCCATGCACCGACATGCGCAGACGGTCCACCCAGTCGAGCAGCTGACGGCCCGCGTCGTCGTTCTGCAGGCCGATGCGCATGTGCAGGCGGTCGAGCGTACCGGCCAGCAACGTTACCCAGGCGTCGAGCGTGGCGTTGCCGGCCCGGCGCCACAGCGCCGCCTCGTCCGCCAACAGGCCGAGGCGGTCAGCGAGGCGGCTCGGCTGCGCGGCGCCAGAAGCGGCGTCGGCATCCTGAGCGTCGCGATCTGCCACCAGCCGACGCAAGCGCCCCCAGCCGCCCGTGACGTTGTGGCGGCGGACGCGGCGCTCCAGTTCCGCCACCCATGCCGGCGTACCGGTGCCGGCCTGCGTATCGCGCAGGCAGAACGGACTCTTGACGAAATCGAGCAACGCTGCGGTATCGCCATCGCCCTGCACCACATCGATCCAGCGCATCAGCGCGGCGGCCGCACGCGTGGTGGAGAGCTTCCAGCCGGTCTCATCCCGCACCGGCACGTTCACGCGAGCGAGCAGCGCCCGCACGCGCCGCGCGACGATGCGGTCCTGCGCCACCAGCGCGAGCGAGCGTCGTCCGGCATTCAGCCACGCGACGAGCGTATGCGCCGCAAAGGCGGCCTCGTCTTCAAACCGTGCGGCCCCTGCGATGTGCACGGCGGGTGCGCCAAGCGCGTCATCGGCGTCGTCATCCTCGTGGTGGCCCGGTGTGGCGCATTCGGGCCAGGCATGGAGCAGCAGATGGCGGAAATCGGCATGCGTGGCGGGCGCGGAGGCAGACTGCGCCTGCCCTGCATGCCAGTCATACCCGACGACCAGCACCGGCACGCGTTCAGCGGCACGCTGCAGAAAATCGAACTCGACGGTGTCCGGGTCGGTCGGGCTCATCCACACGATCGGGCCGCGCAACTCGGCAAGCAGGCGCCGCATGGCGCGCAGCCGCATGGGGATCGGATCGGCGGCGCTGGAAAGCAGCCGCCAGAACGTCAGGACGATGCGCGATTCGGTGCCAAGAAACCGCTCCGACAACTGCGCATAGGTACGCTCCAGCGCCTGGGCCAGCACGGCTTCGAGTTCATCGGAGCGGCCCTGCGCGTCGCCATGCGTGGCATCGAGGTTCAGCCAGCGCTGTGAGAGTTCATCGGAGACGGTCACCAGCACCTGCGCCACGCCCCAAAGTGCCGCATCGTCCTGCGCACCGAGCGCTTCGCGCAGCCACGCCTGGGTCTTCAGTGCCTGCTGCACCGCCAGCAGCCGCGAGAGCGGCGCACGTGCGGCGGGCGCATCGGGCTCGGGCGGCAAATCGAGCAGCCAATGCCCCAGCGTCACAATGCGCGGCAGCAGCCGCGGCGTGCCCGAAGCCTGGGCGCTCGCGTGCAGCGCATTGCGCACGCCAGGAATCTGCGCTGCCGTCGGCACGACAACGGTGGCCTGCCCCGACGGCGCCGCAGAAGACTGCGCATGCGCATCCAGGAAGCGCCATGCCGCGTCGGCGGCACGCGAAAGGAATGCTGGGCCTGGCGCGAAAGCAAGCGTCTGCATGCGGCGTCGATCAAGTGGCGAGAAAGGAAACGCAGCCCGTGGCCTTCAACCTGCGGCTATTGGCGCGATAGACACAATCAACGATTGAAAATGGGCGCGCCGGTACTATATCAGCAGCATCCGCGCGGGCAGTGGCGCCAATGCACGCCGGCTCGCGTAATCGTGTAATGTATGGGTTCGGCGCACGTCGCCAGCTTTTACGAAATAACAGAGGTTCCCGCCATGAGCGAACAGATCAAGTATGTGAGCGACGCGTCTTTCGAGGCCGACGTGCTCAAGTCCGATAAACCCGTGCTGGTCGACTTCTGGGCCGAATGGTGCGGCCCCTGCAAGATGATCGCCCCGATCCTCGACGAAGTCGCCAAGGACTACGGCGACAAGATCCAGATCGCCAAGATCAACGTCGACGACAACCAGCAGGTTCCGGCCAAGTTCGGCATTCGCGGTATCCCGACGCTGATCCTGTTCAAGAACGGCGCCGTGGCCGCCCAGAAGGTGGGCGCGCTGTCGAAGTCGCAGTTGACCGCTTTCCTGGACAGCCACGTCTAAGCCTTCGGGCTCCGAGGCGGCGCGCAGTCTCTGAGCCGCCTCCGCACACGCTGGCGCGCTTTCGCCTGGAAGCCCGCCAGCGTTGTGCTAAGATTGCAGCCAATCTGTTTCCCCGAGCGTTCGCTCGACCTTTTTCCCCCTCCCCGCGTTTTCCCGTTTCGCCGCCCGTTCGGGCCATTCCCATTCTTTCGTCTATGCATCTGACAGAACTGAAATCCCTGCACGTGTCCCAATTGCTGGAAATGGCGGGACAGCTGGAGATCGACAACGCGCAGCGCATGCGCAAACAGGAATTGATGTTTGCCATCCTGAAGAAGAAGGCGAAACAGGGCGAAACGATCTTCGGCGACGGCACGCTCGAGGTGCTGCCCGACGGCTTCGGTTTTCTGCGTTCGCCCGAGACTTCGTACCTGGCCAGCACGGACGACATCTACATCAGCCCGTCGCAGATCCGCCGCTTCAACCTGCACACCGGCGACACGATCGAAGGCGAAGTCCGCACCCCGAAGGATGGCGAGCGCTACTTCGCGCTGGTGAAGGTCGACAAGGTCAACGGCCAGCCCCCGGAAGCGGTGAAGAACCGCATCATGTTCGAGAACCTGACGCCGCTGCACCCGAACAAGCCGCTCACGCTCGAACGCGACATCAAGGCCGAAGAGAACATCACCGGCCGCATCATCGATATGATTGCCCCGATCGGCCGGGGCCAGCGCGCGCTGCTGGTCGCCAGCCCGAAGTCGGGCAAGACCGTGATGCTGCAGCACATTGCGCACGCCATTACGGCCAACCATCCGGAAGCAGAACTGTTCGTGCTGCTGATCGACGAGCGTCCGGAAGAAGTGACCGAAATGCAGCGCACCGTGCGCGGCGAGGTGGTGGCCTCTACGTTCGACGAGCCGGCCGTGCGTCACGTGCAGGTGGCCGAAATGGTCATCGAAAAAGCCAAGCGCCTGGTAGAGCTGAAGAAGGACGTGGTGATCGTGCTGGACTCGATCACGCGCCTGGCCCGCGCCTACAACACCGTGGTGCCCACCTCGGGCAAGGTGCTGACCGGCGGTGTGGATGCCAACGCGCTGCAGCGCCCGAAGCGTTTCTTCGGTGCCGCACGCAACCTGGAAGAAGGCGGTTCGCTGACCATCATCGGTACGGCGCTCATCGAAACCGGCAGCCGCATGGACGACGTGATCTATGAAGAGTTCAAGGGCACCGGCAACATGGAAGTGCACCTGGAGCGCCGCCTGGCCGAGAAGCGTGTCTACCCGGCCATCAACCTGAACAAGTCCGGCACGCGCCGCGAGGAACTGCTCATCAAGCCGGACATCCTCCAGAAGGTGTGGATCCTGCGCAAGTTCATCCACGACATGGATGAAGTCGAGGCGATGGAATTCCTGCTCGACAAGCTCAAGTCGACCAAGAACAACGCCGAGTTCTTCGACATGATGCGACGCGGCGGCTGATCCTCCGCCCGCATGACGAAAAAACGCGCCTCCCGGGGTGCGTTTTTTTTGGCGGCGTCACCCGTGCTCGCCTCCTGGGGGAACCCTTCCGGGCCATTTGCGCACGCCGATAGTTCATTCGCATTACGAGACGCGGGCGCAAGCGTTTGCGTTCATCGTCCTTAAACGTCATCGCCAAAGCGAAACCCCGCAACCATACTGCAAGCCTGGCCCGGCCGAGCCGCCGGTCAGGATGAAGTCACCACGAAAAATCGAACGGGGGAAACCATGCGCAATGAGTCGCTGGAATGTACTGCTGCGTGCCGAACCGTCGTGGTGGCGTCACGCGCAGGGTTGGGGGAGATTGACGAGACGATCCTGGGCGCCGACTGGCGTGTGCGGCGCGTCACGTCGGTGCGCGAACTGGGCTGTGCGATCCGCGATGGCGGCCCCAAGGCCGGACTGGTCGATTTTGGCAGCAGCTTCTCGGCCGCCGAGTTGGACCTGCTGGAGCGCTGCATGCAGGTGCCGCAAGTCGGCTGGGTCGCGGCCCTGCCCCAGGCCATGCTGAGCCATGAACGCGTGCGCAGGCTGGTGCGCGACTATTGCGTCGACTACGTGCAGATGCCGTTGCGCACGGACGAGGTTGCGTACTCGTTGCGTCATGCGTGGGGCATGGCGGCGCTGGCTCAGGACGTCGCGCCGGCACCGAAACCGACTCACGCGCGCATGCTCGGAGAGTGTCCTGCCATGCATAACTTGTTCCGCGCCATCCGCAAGGTTGCGCAGAACAGTGCGCCGGCCTTCATCGCGGGCGAGTCGGGCACCGGCAAGGAACTGACCGCACAGGCCATTCATGAAGCGTCGGCGCGTGCCAGCGGACCGTTCATCGCCATCAATTGCGGCGCGATCCCACCGCACCTCATCCAGTCCGAGCTGTTCGGCTACGAGAAAGGCGCGTTCACGGGCGCGCACCAGCGCCACATCGGCTGGGTCGAGCATGCCAATGGCGGCACGCTGTTCCTCGATGAAATCGGCGACCTGCCGCTGGAGAGCCAGGTCAGCCTGCTTCGCTTCCTGCAGCAAGGCACGATTACGCGGCTGGGCGGACATCAGGCCATTCCGCTGGATATCCGCATCATCTCGGCTACGCACGTGGACCTGGAGGCCGCACAGCACCATGGTGGCTTTCGCACCGACCTGTTCCATCGGCTGTGCGTGCTGACGCTGTCGGTCCCGCCGCTGCGCGAGCGCGGCAGCGACATCGTCCTGCTTGCCGAGCACATCCTTGCCCAGCACGCGAGCGAGGCTTCGCATCGCATCCGCGGGTTCACCCCGTGCGCGCTGCACGCGATGATGCACTACCCGTGGCCCGGCAACGTGCGCGAACTGATCAACCGTGTCCGGCGCGCACTGGTGATGACCGATAACCGCAAGATCTCGGCCGCCGATCTTCACCTGGAGGGCTACGCCTCGGTGTCGGGCCAGACGCTGGAAGAGGCACGCGAAGGCGCCGAATCGGATGCCATCCGTACCGCCATCGCCCGCAACGGCTTTCACATGGGCATGACGGCGCGCGAATTGGCGGTCTCGCGCGTGACGCTGTATCGGCTGATGCAGAAGCACGGCATCCGCGCCGAACATCCGCTCCATCCGGCCTGAGCGGCTCCGCCCACGAAGCGGCGGCGACGCCTGCGCCGGGGGGAATCCGGTTGTTGGCCGAATGCATCCTGCTTCCAGAATCGCCATGAAAAAAAAAAGTGCCCGCCGGGGGACGGAGCACGAAACGGTTGCGTGGCCCGCCCACGCACCGGCGGGCTCCACGTTGCGGCAGTGTCACATGGACGACACGACGCGGCAGCAGGCCGGCCCGCGGCATGCCGCGGAGCCTTGTATGGGCGCGGGCGGTGCCCATACCCCACCTCCGAGGGGGTTGCGCCCGATTCCCTGGCGTTGGATTGTTAAGCCACGCATGCGAGGTACTCGGTTCGCCGTCCGGCAGCACAGGCACGACAGAACCGGGGGATGGATCGAATGCGCGGGTGGGAAGAAGATCGATGGCGGCTTGCACCGGCAACGTATCGGTGAAAACGCCTCGCCAGGCGACCAGCAGCGCGGCGGTACGCTGCACCAAGGCGCCTTCTACTACGAGCGCACGCGTCACGGCGACCACGGCCGCAAGATTTGCGACCAGTCCGGTCTCCTCGGTCATCCACCTGAACGGCAAACGCCGAGCACTGCGCTGCGCGATTGCTGGCATGGCTCGCTCCTCCCCGGAGAACAGAGAGCGACATCCGTGCCATGACGTTTAACGCCTTGTTTTTACGGGATATTCAGCACGCGGAAGATCGCTTGCCCCATCGCCCCTGCGGGATGTTGTGTCATGGCTGAAACCGCCACCGCAGCAAGAGTGCCGCGACGGGCCGTTCTCCACGTCGAACGGATTGCGCGCCCTGGCAAATACCCCACAACCGTTGCCAGGGCACGCTCACGAGGGTCCCGAGACATGGCCGTGGCAACTGTCATTTTTGACATACGCCACTAAAATGATTCGGAACGGGGGTCTGCTCTGGTCTGTTTCTCGCCTGGAGCGACAAGGATGTTCGCAAGATCGGTAACAGGTCGAGAACAACGATGAACACTGTTTTGATCGAAGCCCATCCGTTGGTGCGTACGGGCATTGCGCACCTGCTACGGACGCTCAAGGGCGTCACTGGCGTCACCATCGTCGAACCCGACGAAGGGATGTTTGACGCCATCGAAGCCAATGCCGACGCGGGTCTTCTGGTCATCGGGCTGCCGCTTCCACAGCTGGACGAACTCTCCGCCATCGGCGAGATCATGCACCGGCCCCATGCGCGCCACGTGGTCGTGCTGGCGGAATCCGAATCCCCCGACATCATCCGCACGCTCATGCAGATGGGCCTGTCGGGCTACACGCTCAAGCACTCGCCGGGCGAAGTCATCGCGGCTTCGCTCGAACTGGTGCTCGTGGGCGGGCAATACATCCCGGCCAGCGCCCTGCTGCCGGAGTCCCGCCTCGACGGCGCACCCAACCCGGCGCTGGCGGGTGATCCCCAGACCGACCCCAAGCTGCTTGGCATCACACCGCGCCAGTATGAAATCCTGGTGCTGCTCTCGCGCGGGCACCCGGTCAAGACGATCAGCCGCATGCTGAACATCTCCGAAGCCACCGCCAAGGCGCATATCAGCACGCTGTACCGGCGCCTGAAGGTGCGCAGCCGTACCGAAGCCGTGTACGTCGCAAACCAGCGCGGCGCGCGGCTGCTGTCGGTAGCCTGATCCTTCCAGAAACACGAAAGCTCGCGCCGATATACTGGTCGCATGCTTTCGTCGGTCTTACGCTGGTTTTCTAGCCGCACACGCTCGCGGCGCCTGGCGCGTTATGCCATTTCAGACGCGCTGTGGTCGCGCACGCTCGCGGGGCTCCCATTCCTGCTGAACTGGCCGCAGGCCGACCTCCTCCGCCTGCGCGAGACCGCCACGCTGTTCATCGCCGAGAAGGAATTCACGACCACGCACGGCTTGCCGCTCACCGACGAGATGGTCATCAGCATTGCCGTGCAGGCCAGCGTGCCGGTACTGGAACTCGGCATCGCGTGGTACCGCGGGTGGCACGGCATCGTCATCTACCCAGGTGAATTCGTCATCCGCAAAGAGGTTATGGATGAAGACGGCGTCGTGCACGACGTACGCGAGGAGGCTTCCGGAGAGGCATGGGAGCACGGGCCCGTCATCCTGTCGTGGGAGGACATCGAACTCGGCGGCGCGTCCCCCGAGCCCGGTGCCCAGCCGTACAACGTGGTCGTGCACGAATTCGCGCACAAGCTCGATATGCTCAATGGCGAATCCGATGGCATCCCCGCGTTCTCATCGCGCTTGCATGCCGACGTCGATCGCGAGCCATGGGCCGACGCACTCTACGCCGAGTACGATGCGTTCGCCGATCGGTGCGGGCAGGTTCCGCAGCGCCGGTGGGATACCGATCCGATCCTCTCGCTGCTCGATCCGTACGGCGCGCAGCATCCCGCGGAGTTCTTTGCGGTGGCGTCCGAAGTGTTCTTCGTCGAACCGGTGGCCTTGCTCGAGACACTGCCATCGCTGTATGCGCTGCTGCAGGCGTTCTACCTGCAGGATCCGGCACGGCGCGTGCTGCATGCCGGACAACGCCAGGAGGGGTTCTTGCCGTGACGATCCGCCAAGCGCTTCACACGCTTCTGCTCGGTTGCTGCTTCATTGCAGTCCCGAGCTGGGGGCAAGGAACGGCTCCCGTCGTTCTTGGCGTGACCGCGCAGCTGGACGGACAGTCGGAAACGCAGCGCGTCACGCTGCCCGCGGATACGTCCACCGGGCAGCACGTCGCACTTCTCGAGCACACCCAATCGTTCGACGTGGGCGGCTCCATGCCGCGTGCCCAGTGGGAGGAGCGCTTCGCGGCCGGCCTGCCCGATGACACCATTACGCTCGGCTGCGACGCCACGGTCTGCCAGTTCATGCGCCATCGCTGGGCCAAGACCGGCGTCGACGTGAGCCTGCGGCCCATGGCCGCGTCGGGCGACTTCCAGCCCCTGTCGATCGGCGTGACGCTGCATCGCTTCCGCCCGTCGCCCGATGCGGAATCCCCCGCCCAGGTGGACACCTGGACGCGCAACCTCGACACCTCGTTGCGTGTGGGCGACATGCGGACCATCGATCTGGACGGCCGCGGCGTCCTGACCATCGAGCGCCTGGCCGCGCCCTGACGGCGCCCGCGCGGAAATATGCGCATAACGTCACTGCAAGGCGTCGGGAAACGGCGGATTTTATGGCCGGCGCGTTGCCCAAGCCTTTGTTTCTCTGGCATAATCGCCGTTTCTCCACCCGGCAAGTGATTCGACGGCTGGCCGCTCGACGCTCCTCGCAATTGAGCGCCTGAAGCGCGCCGCGAATTGGCTACCTCAACCCCAGGGCCCATCATGAAAGAAGGCATTCACCCGAATTACCGCGAAGTCGTGTTCCAGGACATGTCCAGCGACTTCAAGTTCATCACGCGCTCGACCATCCAGACCAAGGAAACGATCACGCTGGACGGCAAGGAATACCCGCTGGCCAAGATCGAAGTCTCGTCCGAATCGCACCCGTTCTACACGGGCCAGCAAAAAGTTCTGGACACGGCCGGCCGCGTCGAAAAGTTCCGCCAGAAGTTCGGCAGCAAGGCAGGCAAGGCCGCCAAGTAATGCCGGTGCCGGAGACGGCTCACTGCATGACTCGTCTCCCTGGTCCGAAAAAGGCAGCTCCGGCTGCCTTTTTTGTTTCTTGGCACAATGTCGGGTTTTTGCGCCCGACCCTCTCTCGATCGGCACCCTGTTGTGCAACCGCGGCCGGGTCCGCCCGGTCTGACACCCGATGAACACCACCCGCGTCTCGCGCATCCGCCTGACTGCCGCCGCCACCCGCGAACTGCCGCGCTGGCTGCTGCTCGCCATCTGCGTGATCTACGGTTTGTCCGGACTTTTCTCGCGCGACCCGTGGAAGAACGAAGACGCCGCGGGCTTCGGCGCGATGTGGACACTGGCCACCGGCAACGCCCAGGACTGGCTGATGCCGAACATCGTCGGGCGCCCGGTCGTGCAGGCCGGACCACTGGTGTTCTGGATCGGCGGCGCGTTCATCCGCCTGTTTGGGCAATGGCTGGGCCCAGCCGATGCCTCGCGCCTGGCCACCGCGCTTTTCTTTTTCGTCACCTGCGCCTGCATCTGGTATGGCGCCTATCTGCTGGGCCGCCGCGCAGAAGTCCAACCATTCGAATTCGTGTTCGGTGGTCAGCCCAACACCCGGGACTACGGCCGGACGCTGGCCGACGGCGCACTACTGATCTTCCTGGCCTGCGTCGGTCTGGCGCAGCGGGGCCATGAAACCACCCCGCTGGTCGGCGCGCTGTGCTTCGTCGCGGTTGCCATCTACGGGCTGATCCGCGCGCTGGACAAGCCGCTGTACGGCAGCGTGCTGTACGGCATTGGCGTCGGCTGCCTGTCGCTCGCGGGCGGGCCCCTCCTGCCGCTGACCATCACGATCGCCGTGCTGATCACCGCGCATGCCACACGGGCGCTGCCGCTGAGGCCACTGCTGACCGTGGCGCTTCCCATTTCCATGGTGCTTGGGCTGTCGTGGCCAGCATTGGCCTACCTGCTGGCAAGCAACCCGAATGACGCCGTCAGCTTCGTCCGCGACTGGGCGCGCTTTGACCGCCATCAGTATGCGGGGCCGACCGGCCACTCGCTCGGCTTTATCGCGCGCAACCTGCCGCTGTTCGCGTGGCCGGTGTGGCCACTGGCCGCGTGGGCGTGGAAGAGCTGGGGCGGCATGCGGACCGCGCCGCATATCGCCCTGCCGCTGGCCGTCCTGGCGCCGCAGATCGTGCTGCTGCTCATGCAGCCGCAACCCGGCGACGACGCCTTTCTGCTGCTGATTCCGCCCATGGCGATCATGGCCACGTTTGCGCTCCCCACGCTCAAGCGCGCCGCGATCAGCGCCATCGACTGGTTTGCCCTGCTCGCCTTCACCATCCTGGGCGGCACCGTATGGCTGCTGTGGATCGCCAAGATGACGGGCTTCCCGCCGCAGCTTGCGCGCAACGTGTACCGCATCGTGCCGGGCTACCGCCCCGAGTTCAGCTGGACGGCCCTGGCGTGCGCACTGCTGGTGACCGCCGCGTGGGTACTCATCGTCGTCTGGCGGACCTCGCGCGCGCCCAAGGCCATCTGGCGCGCGGTCGTGATCTCGGCGGCCGGCACCACGCTGATGTGGGTGCTGATGATGACGCTGTGGCTGCCCACCATCAATTACGCCAAGACTTACCGCGACGTTGCACAGTCGGCCGCGCTGGCGCTGCCGCAAACCTACACATGCGTGCAACCGATCCGCATGGGCGACGCACAGCTCGCCTCGTTCGCCTACTTTGGCCATATCCGCTTTGGCAACCCCGAGGACAACTGCGACATCCTCCTGCGCCATGATCCGTACGACTACGGCGCGCCGGCGAGCATCTCCAATTACGAATGGCGGCTCATCTGGGAAGGCCGCCGCCCGGCCGACCGCGACGAGCACTTCCGCATGTACCGTCTGACCGAGGCCGCGGCCGCCACACATCCGCCACCCGCGCCGGCCACGCGCCGTCGCAAGCTGCGCCAATAACGTTCCGATGTTCTTTGCCGATGTCCGTCGCATCGTCGCGCTCGCCTGGCCGGTGCTGATCGGCCAACTGGCCGTGATCGCCTTCGGCGTGCTCGACACGGCCATGGCCGGGCGCGCATCGGCCGCGGACCTTGCGGCGATCGGGCTGGGCGGGTCGATCTACGTCACGGTCTACATCAGCCTGATGGGCGTGCTGCAAGCCCTGTCCCCCATCGCGGGGCAACTGTATGGCGCCCGCAAGCACGGAGAGATCGGCGAGGAAGTCCGCCAGGCCGCCTGGCTCGGGCTGGCCCTCTCAGCCGTCGGCATGCTGATCCTCTGGTTTCCCGCCCCGCTGCTGCATCTGGCGGACGCAACACCGGAGCTGGCCGAGAAAGCGACCGCCTACCTCCGCTACGAGGCGCTGGCGCTGCCGGCGGCGCTCGGCTTTCGCATTTACTCGGCGCTGAACAATGCCCTGTCGCGGCCGGTCATGGTGACGGTGCTGCAGTTGGCGGGGCTTGTGCTCAAGTTTCCGCTCAATGCGGTGTTCCTCTACGGTGGCCTCGGGCTACCGGCGATGGGCGGCCCCGGTTGCGCGCTCGCCTCGATGATCATCAGCTGGTTGTGGTTCATCGCCGCAGCGGTCATCCTGATACGCAATCCAGCGTACGCGCCGTTCTCGATCTTCACGCAGTACTCGCCGCCAAACCGCGCGCGGCTGTGGGCGCTGATCCGACTCGGTGTGCCGATGGGGCTCACCTACCTGATCGAGATCACGTCGTTCACCCTGATGGCGATCTTCATTGCACGGCTGGGTACCGTAGTCCTGGCCGGACACCAGATCGCGGCCAACCTCGGCGCGGTGGCATACATGGTGCCGCTGTCCCTGTCGATCGCCACATCGACGCTGGCCGCGCAATCGATTGGCGCACGGGATCGAGGGGTAGCGCGACGCATCTCATTGAACGGCATCAAGCTGGCCGTGCTCTGTGCAGCCCTCGTTGGTGTGGCGGTGCTCGTCCTGCGCTGGGAGCTCGTCGGGCTCTACACGCGCGACGCAGCCGTCCTCGCGATCGCGGTGCCGCTACTGCCCTTCATTGCGTTCTATCAGATGTTCGACGCGCTGCAGGTGATGGCCGCGTTCATCCTGCGCGCCTACAAGATCGCGCTGATCCCGACACTGATCTATGCGCTCTCGCTGTGGGGCGTCGGCCTGGGCGGCGGGTACGTGCTGGGCTTCGGGCTGCTGGGCGATGCGGCTGCCCAGTTGCAGGGCGCTGCGGGCTTCTGGGCTGCCAACGGATTGAGCTTGATGGTTGCCGGCGCCCTGCTTGTCGGCTATTTCAACCACGTCAGCCGCATCCACGATTAATGCGGCGCCTTTAATCGCGCTTTAAAACTCCAGGGACACTTCTGGGACATTGCGCGGAAGTGAAGCGCAAAAGAAAAAACCCGCTGCAAGCAGCGGGTTTTGATTTGGCGGAGTGGACGGGACTCGAACCCGCGACCCCCGGCGTGACAGGCCGGTATTCTAACCGACTGAACTACCACTCCTTGTCGGCTTGCTCGACCAGCTAGAGACTGGCTTTGCGATTGAGCTTCTGGTTAAGCTCTTGTTTTGGCGTCCCCTAGGGGATTCGAACCCCTGTACTCACCGTGAAAGGGTGATGTCCTAGGCCTCTAGACGAAGGGGACAGAAACTGTTTTGCAACGTTTTCTGTCTTACGCTGCGAAGTCCGCTACTATAACGAACTTTTTAGCGTTTTGGAAGCTTCTTTTCAAATTTATTTTTGAATCGAATCTTCCGGCATTTTGGTGGAGCTAAGCGGGATCGAACCGCTGACCTCTTGCATGCCATGCAAGCGCTCTCCCAGCTGAGCTATAGCCCCAAGTTACTGCTTTTTACCGCGTTTTCGCTTCGTGTTGCAGCGAAAACAAGAGTATAGGGGAAGTGTTCAGCGCTTGGCAATACCCTTTCGAAAAATTTTTTGCGCGGCCGGCATCACGCGGCCAGGCGGCGCAGAACGACATCGCGACCGAACAGTTCGAGCACGGCGTCGATGGACGGCGTCTGCAGTTGCCCCGCCACCAGCAGGCGCACCGGCATGGCCAGCTTGGGCATCTTCCAGCCGTGTGCGGCAAGGACGTCCTTGAAGGCCGCCCCGATCGCCTCGCGCTTCCACTCAGGCAATGCACCGAGCTTCTCTGCAAGGGCGGCAATGCCCGGGCGGACGTCGCCAGTGAGGTGCTGCGCAGCGAGTTCCGGATCGACGCTCAGGTCGGTGCGGTAGAACAGCAGCGCGGTCTGCGCAACTTCGCGCAGCGTGTTGGCGCGATCCTTCACCAAGGCAATGACGTCGGCCAACACCGGACCACCGTCGACCTTGCCACCGAGCTCTTCGATGAACGGCTTCACGAGGCCGGCCAGGCGCGCGTTGTCGGCCTGCTTGATGTAGTGGTTGTTCAGCCAGGCGAGCTTTTCGGGATTGTATTGAGCGGGCGATTTGCCGAGGTGCTCCAGGTCGAACCATTCGACGAACTGCTCGCGCGAGAAGATCTCGGCGTCGCCGTGGGCCCAGCCGAGACGGGCGAGGTAGTTGACGATGGCTTCCGGCAGGTAGCCCGCATCGCGGTAGCCGGTGACGCTCATGGCGCCATGGCGCTTGCTCATCTTCTCGCCCTGCTCGTTCAGCACGGTCGGCAGGTGCGCGTAGACGGGCGGCGTACCGCCCAGCGCACGCAGGATATTGATCTGGCGCGGGGTGTTGTTGACGTGGTCGTCGCCGCGGATGACGTGCGTGATCTGCATGTCCATGTCGTCCACGACCACGCAGAAGTTGTACGTGGGCGTGCCATCGGGGCGCGCGATGACGAGGTCGTCCAGCTCGTCGTTGGAGATCTCGATGCGGCCCTTGACGGCGTCATCCCAGACCACGCTGCCGCCGATCGGGTTCTTGAAGCGGATCACCGGCTGCACGCCTGCGGGCGGCGTCGGCAGAACCTTGCCGGGTTCCGGGCGCCACGTGCCGTCGTAGCGCGGCTTCTCACCGCGCGCGCGCTGCGCCTCGCGCAGGGCGTCGAGCTCTTCGGTGCTCATGTAGCACGGATAGGCCATGTCCTGCTCGACCATCTGCGCAATGACCTCGCGGTAGCGATCCATGCGCTGCATCTGGTAGAACGGGCCCTCGTCGATGTCCAGGCCGAGCCAGTCCATCGCTTCGAGGATCACGTCGACGGCTTCCTGCGTGGAGCGTTCCACGTCGGTATCTTCGATGCGGAGGATGAAATCGCCGCGCATCTTGCGGGCAAACGCCCACGGATACAGTGCCGAGCGGATGTTGCCGAGGTGAATGAAACCGGTGGGGCTGGGAGCGAAACGAGTGCGGACGCGCTGGGTCATAGGAATGGCTGAACGAAGAGGGCCACGCAGTCGGATGACAGGCGGCCCTGTAAAACGGAAATTATAGCAACCGCGCCCCGCGCAGCTGCCCGGCCCGCCGCCGAACTTTGGCACAATGGCGGCCGGCTGCAGCGCCCCTGACGCGACTGCGCCGATCTCTCACCGCCCTGACCGTCCCCATGCAACGCCGCTTATTCCTGGGCGCCACCGGCGCCTCCATGCTGTCCGCGTGCACCGTCACCGGCTTTTCCTCGGGCAAGACCGAAACACCGGTCACACCGCCGACGGCCGTGCTGCCGCCCACGGCACAACCCGCAACCGTGCCCGTACGCATCGGGCTGGCACTGGGCGGCGGCGCCGCGCGCGGCTTCGCGCACATCGGCGTCATCAAGATGCTCGAAGCGCAGGGCATCCAGATCGATTTTGTGACCGGCACCAGCGCCGGCAGCGTGGTCGCGGCGCTCTATGCGTCGGGCATGTCGGGGCTTGAGATGAACCGCATGGCGCTCAAGATGGACGAGGCCCTGATCGCCGACTGGGCGCTGCCGTTCGGCACCCGCTTCGGCGGATGGCTCAAGGGAGAAGCGCTGGAGAAGTACGTCAACCGCCTGGTCAAGCAGAAGGCCATCGAACAGATGCGCACGCCGCTGGGCATCGTTGCGACGGATCTGGCCAGCGGCAAGCCGATCCTCTTTCGGCGCGGCAATACCGGCCAGGCCGTACGCGCGTCGTGCAGCATCCCGGGCGTGTTTCAGCCCGTGACCATCGGCGGACGGCAATACGTGGACGGCGGGCTCGTCGCCCCGGTGCCCGTGACGTACGTCAAGCAGATGGGCGCAACGTTCGTGATCGCGGTGAACATCTCGGCGGACCCGTCCAGCCAGGCTGTATCCGGCCAGGCCAGCATGCTGCTGCAGACCACCGCCATCATGGGCCAGAGCATCAACAAGGCCGAACTCGCACAGGCGGATGTGGTGATCACTCCATCGCTGCCGTTCGTGAAAGGCAGCGACTTTGCCGCACGCAACGAGGCCATCCTCGCGGGCGAGCAAGCCGCGCAGGCCGCCATGCCGCTGCTGCGCGAAAAGCTGCACCTCACGCAGACGACCGCGGCCTCTCCGTCGTCGCCGCATTGAGCCCACCCGCGGCGGGCAACAAAAAAGACCGCCTCGGCGGTCTTTTTTCTTCGACACGTGCCAGATCAGCCACCGTACATGGCCAGCGGCTTGCCAGCGGCGTTCGGATCGATGCGCTTGAGCTGCTCGACAAAGTTGTCCGCACCATCCTTGATGGAGCTCGCGTTGCCATCGATACGGCGCGCACCGTTGTAGCGCGTCACCCAGTACGAGGCCGTCATGTCATCAACGCGGATCTTGCTGCCGGTGGACGGCGCATGCACGAACTTGTTGTCACCGATGTAGATGCCGACGTGCGAGAAGGTGTGGCGCATGGTGTTGAAGAACACCAGATCGCCGGGGCGCAACTCGGCCATGTCGACACTGGTGCCGACGCGGCTCATCTCAACAGCGCGGCGTGGCAGCAGGAAACCGAAGGTGTCGTTGAAGACGTAGCGGACAAAGCCGCTGCAGTCGAGGCCCGATTCAGGCGTGTTGCCGCCGAAGCGATAACGCAGGCCGATCATGCCCAGCGCGTTCATGACGACGTCGCCGGTTTTGCTCATCACGTTGGAGATGAGGCCGGGCTTGGCATCGGACTTGGCGTCGGCGTGAACTTCCGTGTCCTTGAAGACCGTATCAGCCTGTACTGCATTCGACACGATCACGCCGCAGCCGATCACAACCCCTACCGCCAGGCGCGCCATGGAATGAAGTACGAAGTGCTGCATTGGTTCTCCCTCGGAAACTCGTTATGGTCGGCCACACATACGCCAACCGAAATGAGAACAGTCCGAATCCTGTTAAAAACAATCTCGCAGGATGATAAAAGTGACACTTTGACTTGTCAAAGGTCGTTACAAATTTCCCTGAATCCATAGACGAATCAGGTACTTACACATGACTTTCGATGCGCATTCTTACAAATAGGACGCCCCAAAACTGCACCGCTTTTGGGAGCGGACGGCCGTCCTTACGGGTTATCCCGAGCAGGAATGAGTGACGCGGCGGCCATGAGTTTGCAGGTATACGGATGCGAAGGTGACGCCAGAACCGCCTCCGTGTCGCCCTCTTCGACCACTTTTCCGTCCTTCATCACGATCACGCGATGTGACATCGCCCGGATCACGGCCAGGTCATGGCTGATGAAGAGATACGACAAGTTGTACTTTTTCTGAAGGGCGGACAGCAGCGAAAGCACCTGCTGCTGGATGGAGACATCGAGTGCGGAAGTCGGCTCATCGAGCACCAGTACCTGCGGCTTGAGGATCAGCACACGCGCGATAGCAATGCGCTGGCGCTGGCCGCCCGAGAATTCGTGTGGATACCGCCCGAGCGCCGTGCGGTCCAGGCCGACTTCCCGCAGGGCTTCGATCACGCGATGCCGACGGTCGGCGGCGTTGATATGCGGCTGATGCAGCGCGAGGCCCTCCCCCACGATCTCCTCGATCGTCATGCGCGGCGACAGCGAGCCATACGGATCCTGGAACACGACCTGCATGCGTGCACGGACGGCGCGGCGTTCATCGCGCGAAATGCGCAGCACCGAGTTGCCGAGGAAACGCAGATCGCCGCCCTTCGGCGCCTGCAGCCCGAGCAGCGTCTGGGCAAGCGTGGTCTTGCCCGAGCCGGATTCGCCCACGATGCCAAGCGTCTCGCCTTCGCGCAGCTGCAGCGACACCGCATCGACCGCGGTAAATGGGTCGGAGCGGAACCACCCGGCAAAGCCCGGTCGATGGCGTTCGTACGTGACCGTGAGCCTGTCGGCTTCGAGCAGGACCGGGGCAAGCGGCACCAGGGGCAGCACGTCGCGTTGCGGGCGGCTCTCGAGCAGGCGCACCGTGTAGGGATGCTGGGGCGCGCTGAACACGTCGGCCGTATTGCCGCTCTCGACGAGCACGCCGCGCTCCATCACCCCGACGCGCTCGGCAAAGGCGCGCACCATGTTGAGGTCGTGCGTGATCAGCATGATCGCCATGCCGAACTCGGCTTGCAGTTCGCGCAGCAATTGCAGGATCTGCATGCGCACAGTGACGTCCAGCGCGGTGGTCGGTTCGTCGGCCAGCAGCAGCTTGGGCGAGCATGCCAGCGCCATGGCGATCATCGCGCGCTGGCGCTGCCCGCCCGAGAGCTGGTGCGGAAACGCGTCGAAGCGGCGTGGCGCCTCGGTAATCCCGGTGCGCTCGAGCAGCGCAATCGCGCGGGCCTTGGCAGCGCGCTTGTCCAGGCCTTCGTGCAGTTCCAGCGTTTCGACGATCTGGTTGCCGATCGTGTACAGGGGGTTGAGCGCCGTCATGGGCTCCTGGAAGACCATGGCGACGTCGGCGCCGCGCAGGCCGCGCATCTCGCGCTCGCTGGCGGCGAGCAGGTCTCGACCCTCGAACAGGATGCGCCCGCTGTAGTGCGCATCGGCCAGCAGCCGCATGATCGACAGGGCGGTAACGGACTTGCCCGAGCCGGATTCCCCAACCAAGGCAAACCGCTCGCCCGCCTGCAGGTCGAGCGAAACGTGCTTGACGGCCTCAGTCGTCTCGCCGTGCTCGGATTCGAAGCGCACGCACAGATCGTCCAGCCGCAGCAGCGGGCCGTCGTACCGCGGCGCGGGGGAGCGCAGATCAACGCGGCTCATTTCACCCCCGCCGGCTTTTGGCGCGCACGCAGGTGCGCGAATGACAGGCGCGTGTCGAACGCATCGCGCAGCGCGTCGCCCATGAACGTCAGCAGCACGAGGGTTAGCACGAGCACCACGAAGGTCGACAGCGAGATCCACCACGCATCGAGGTTGGCCTTGCCTTGGGCGAGCAGTTCGCCGAGGCTCGGCGTCGACGGTGGCACGCCCAGGCCGAGAAAATCAAGGCTCGTGAGGGCGAGGATGGCCGCGCTCATGCGGAACGGCAGAAAGGTGATCACCGGCGTGAGGCTGTTGGGCATGATGTGGCGCCACATGATCTGCCAGTTGGACAGGCCCATGGCCCGCGCCGCCTTCACATAGTCCAGCGAGCGGTTGCGATAGAACTCGGCGCGCACGTAGTCCGACAAGCTCATCCAGCCGAACAACGACAGCAGGATGATCAGCAGGCCGAGGCTCGGTGTGAAGATCGACGCGAAGATGATCAAGAGGTACAGCTCTGGCATCGAGCTCCAGATCTCGATCAGACGTTGCGACACCAGATCGAAGCGCCCACCGAAAAAGCCCATGAGGGCGCCGGTGAGCGTGCCGATCAGCACCCCGAGCAGCGTGAGCGCCAGCCCGAACAGCACCGAGACGCGAAAGCCATAGAGCAGCCGCGCAAACACGTCGCGCCCCCGGTCATCGGTGCCGAGCCAGTTTTCGGCCGACGGCGGCGCCGGATTGGGCTCCTTCGAGAAGTAGTTCAGCGTCTCGTACGAATACGGATTGGGCGGATAGATCGCGAAGCTGCCGGGCTCCTTGAACTTCTCGCGGATGTAAGGATCGAGGTAATCCGTGGGCGTGGGGAAATCTCCGCCGAACGCCGTTTCGGGGTACGTCTTCACGATCGGGAAGTACCACTTGCCGTGGTACCGCACGACCAGCGGCCGGTCATTCGAAATGGCCTCGGCCGCCAGGCTGAGCACGAAGAGCACGACAAAGATGACGAGGCTCCAGTAGCCCAGCCGATGCTGCTTGAAGCGCCGCCATGCACGCTTGAGCGGCGACGGCGAATGGCGCACCGCATGCGGCGCGGCGACGTTGGACGGATGTGCGGAGGTACGCGAATACTGGGTCATGATGCTCTGTCCGCCTAGCGCCCCACCGAGCCGAAATGGATGCGCGGATCGACAAGCACGTAGCAAACGTCCGAGATCAACCGCGCTGCCAGCCCGATCAGCGTAAACAGGTACAGCGTGCCGAGCACCACCGGATAGTCGCGCCGGACCACGGCCTCGTACGACAACAAGCCCATACCGTCGAGCGAGAACAGCTGTTCGATCAGCAGCGACCCCGTGAAGAACGCGCCGATGAACGCGGTCGGAAACCCGGTCACCAACGGCAGCAGTGCGTTGCGGAAAATGTGCTTCCACAGCACACGCCGCTCCGACAGGCCCTTGCTGCGCGCCGTCAGCACGTACTGCTTGCGGATCTCTTCGAGAAATGCGTTCTTCGTCAGCATGGTGATGACGGCAAAGCTGCCCACTACCGACGCCGTCACCGGCAGCGCGATGTGCCACAGGTAGTCCGTCACCTTGCCGAGCAGGCTCAGCTGATCCCAGTTGTCGGACGTGATGCCGCGGATCGGAAACCACTGGAAGAACGTGCCGCCGCCAAACAGCACCAGCAGCAGCACACCGAGCACGAACCCGGGGATGGCATAGCCGACCAGCACGACGATGCTGGTCACGAGGTCAAACCGGCTGCCCGCCCGGACCGCCTTCGCAATGCCGAGCGGCACCGCGATCAGGTAGGTGAGAAAGAAGGTCCACAGGCCGATCGATATCGATACCGGCAGCTTGGATTTGATCAACTCCCACACGCTGCGGTGCTGGAAGTAGCTCTCGCCCAGGTCGAATCGCGCAAAGCGCCCGAGCATCAGGAAGTAACGCTCCACGGGGCTCTTGTCGAAGCCGTACAGCGCCCGGATTTCCTTGATCTTCTCGGCGTCCACGCCACGCCGGCCGCGATAATCGAACGCGCCGCCGCCGCTGGCCTCGCTGCCGCCGCCGCGCGCTTTCATCTCCATCATCATCTGCTCGACGGGGCCGCCGGGCACGAACTGGATCACCACGAATGTGAGCGTGATCACCCCGATCAACGTCGGGATCAAAAGCAGCAGCCGTTTGATCAGGTAGGCAAACATGGCGTCACCGATGGGGTGATTGGGAGGCTTCCGGCTTGCGCCACCAGGCCGTCAGCACCCAGGTTTCCGCCGAGTAGTAGTACGGCAGGCGCTCCGGATACATCAGGTTCTTGTTGTAGGCCACGCGGTGCGATGCCGAATACCAGTGCGGAATCACATAAGACCCATGCATCAGCACACGGTCGAGCGCGCGCGAGGCGATGACGAGTTCGTCGCGAGTCTGTGCGCGCAGCACGTCGTCGATCAAGGCATCCACCGCCGGCGATTTGAGGCCGATCACGTTGTCGGAGCCTTGCTCGTCCGCCGCCGCGGAACCGAACCGGTCCTTCAGCTCATTGCCCGGGCTCTGTGAGTCGGGAAAGCGCAGCGAGATCATGTCGAAATCGAACTCTTCGAGCCGCTTCTGGTAGAGGGCAAAGTCGGTCATGCGCTGGTTGACCTGGATGCCGAGCTTTTCGAGATTGCGCGCGTAGGCTGCCATCACGCGGCTCATGGCGCCACCGTCGTCCAGCATCTCGAAGACGAAGGGCTCGCCCTTGGCGTTGCGCAACGCGCCGTCGGTATATGTCCAGCCCGCCTGGGCCAGCAGGCGGCGCGCCTGGCGCAGGTTGTCGCGCAATGAGCGTGGGGGGTCGGTGGAGGGCGGCGGCGAGAGCACGCCAAACACCTCGGGTTCGAGCTTGCTGCGCAGCGGTTCCAGCAGTGCGAGCTCGCCCTTGCCGGGCATGCCCGTGATCGAATCCGAGGCCGCGAGCTCGCTGTTGGCGAAGTAGCTGTCCAGCCGTCGATATGCGCCGTAGAACAGCTGCCGGTTGAGCCACTCGAAGTCGAGCGCAAGCCCTAGCGCCTGGCGCACCCGCAGATCCTGGAATAGCGGCCGACGCAGGTTCATCACGAACCCCTGCATGCCGGCGCCATTGCGGTGCGGGAACTCGCTCTTGATCAGCTCGCCGTTGCGGAACTTCACGCCGACGTAGCTCTTGGCCCAGTTCTTGGCACGGTATTCGACCATGGCGTCGTATTCACCGGCCTTGAACGCTTCGAGGCGGGCGGTCTCGTCCTTGTACAGCTTGTACTGGATGCGCTCGAAGTTGAACGAGCCGCGACGTACGTTCAGGTCGCGGCCCCAGTAGTTCGGGTTGCGCCGGAATGTGATGCCGCGCGACGGATCGAATCGCTCGATCACGTACGGCCCGCTTGCAATGGGGTCCTGGAAGGTCAGCTTGTCGAACGGGACATCCTTGCCGCCATCCGGGTCCTCCGCCTTGCCGCTGCCCTTGCCCCATTTGGGCGAGAACACCGGCAAGCCGCCTACGATGAGCGGCAGCTCCTTGTTCTTGCGCTTGAACTCATAGCGGATGGTGGCGGCATCGACGACCGTCACCTTCGATACGTCGGCCGTCATGCTGCGGTAGGCGGGGCTCGCGCCCTTGCCCATCAACATGTCGTAGGAGTACTTGACGTCGGACGCGCGTACCGGGTCGCCGTTGGAGAACCGCGCCTTCGGGTTGAGATGGAACGTCACCGACAGCTCGTCCGGCGCGACGTTGACGTCGTCGGCGAGCAGGCCATAGCCGCTGGCCGTCTCGTCCCAGCTTGAAATGAGCAGGCTTTCGAACACCAGCTGGTTCAGGCCCGGCGCGGACGTCCCCTTGATCGTGAACGGATTGAACTTGTCAAAACTCGTGCGCCGGTCGGGGTTACCCAGCAGCAGCATCCCGCCAATGGGTGCCTTCGGATTCAGATAGGCGAAGTTCGAAAAGCCGGCCGGATATTTCAGGTCGCCGTATTCCGCATAACCGTGTGCCGCCCAGGTTGGCGCCGCGCATGTGGCCGCCAGCAGGCAAGCCAGTGCCATCCATCGTGTGTGTGCCGCAGCGCGCACGCTCATTGCGCCCCTTGCCCCCGTTGTCCTTGCATGCGTTGATCCGATTGATCGGTGTGTAAAACAGTGTTTTGGACGATTCTAACGCCCTGCCGAGGCAATCCCGTCAAATCGGCCGGCAGGATCGTCCCGCATTGACAAGGCGGGCACAGCGTATGCACTACCGCGCAAAAGCGCAGCGGTACGGAGCTTTCCGGTATGATCGCGCCGACCCAATCACGTCGCGCCCGCAATCACGCCCGCTCCATGCCGCCGTGGCGTATCGGCGCGACGTTGCCCCACATCTGCACGGAGAAACCATGGGATTCCTCGCTGGCAAGCGCATTCTGATCACCGGCCTTCTGTCCAACCGCTCGATCGCCTACGGCATCGCCAACGCCTGCAAGCGCGAAGGCGCCGAACTGGCCTTCACCTACGTCGGTGAGCGCTTCAAAGACCGCATTACCGAATTCGCCAACGAGTTCGGCAGCAAACTGGTGTACGACTGCGACGTCGGTAGCGACGAGCAGATCGCCAAGGTGTTCGAAGACCTCGGCAAGCACTGGGGCCACTTTGACGGCCTCGTACATTCGATCGGCTTTGCGCCGCGCGAAGCGATTGCCGGCGACTTCCTCGACGGCCTGTCGCGTGAGTCGTTCCGTATCGCGCACGACATCTCGGCGTACAGCTTTCCGGCGCTGGCCAAGGCCGCACTGCCGATGCTGTCGCCCAATGCGTCTCTGCTCGCCCTGACCTACCTGGGCGCCGAGCGCGTGGTCCCGAACTACAACACGATGGGGCTGGCAAAGGCATCGCTGGAGGCCGGCGTGCGCTATCTGGCCAATTCTCTGGGGCCGAAGGGCATCCGCGCCAACGGCATTTCGGCCGGCCCGATCAAGACGCTCGCGGCGTCTGGCATCAAGGATTTCGGCAAGCTGCTCAAGTACATGGAAGACGTCGCACCGCTGCGCCGCAACGTCACCATTGAAGAAGTCGGCAACGTGGCCGCTTTCCTGCTCTCCGATCTGTCCAGCGGCGTGACGGGCGAGATCACCTACGTCGACTGCGGCTTCAACGTGACCGCCGGTGTGCCGGAGAGCGTCGGCCAGGGCTGACGCTGAACGGGCGTGCGGCCCACCTCCGTGTCACCGCACGTGAACGCACGAGCCAACGGGACCCAATCGGGTCCCGTTTTTCGTGGATGGCGACAGCCCTCTCCCGTACATAGCCGCACGTCCTCCGGGGCCAAGCCCCTCTCCCCTCTGCCCTCTGCCATCCGCGCAACGTCACCACGTCTCCCAACCGGGCAAATCGCTCCTGATACCGGAGGCGCTCGGCATGACCCATCGCACTGCGCTGCCGCCAGGCTCCGTTGCTCACGTATCGCGGTGGGTATGGGCAACGCTGAACGCGGCTGTCACCCGCCCGTGCAAACGTCGCCCACTGCATGCAGCCCCGGCGTCATGCCCTGCCTCGTGCCAAGCAGGAAACGGCCGGCGAATATGGTGGCTTGCTCGTAGGGCGCGCGCCAAAAAGAAAACCCCGGAAGACCGCGATCTTCCGGGGTTGTTCCGCCATTGCTGGCGGAGACGGAGGGATTCGAACCCTCGATCCAGGTTTTGGCCCGGATGCTCCCTTAGCAGGGGAGTGCCTTCGACCTCTCGGCCACGTCTCCCAAACTGTCCGTCGCACGAAGGAGCCCGCGCGACGAAGCGCGTATTCTAGCCACTTCACCCCACCCGGTCAACGACAACTGCATGACAGCGGTGGGGAGCAGCAGCTCCGGGTCGCCACCCGGCAATGCTCAGGCGATTACGCCTGGTCCAGCTCGAACGCCTTGTGCAGCGCGCGCACGGCCAACTCCATGTACTTCTCGTCGATCAGCACCGAGATCTTGATCTCCGAAGTCGAGATCATCTGGATGTTGATGCCCTCTTCCGACAGCGTGCGGAACATCTTGCTGGCGATGCCCACGTGCGAGCGCATGCCCACGCCCACCACCGACACCTTCGACACCTTCGGGTCGCCGGACACGCTCGCCGCGCCAATGTGGCCTTTCACGCTGTCGTTCAGGATCGCCAGGGCGCGCTGGTATTCGCCGCGCGGCACGGTGAAGGTGAAGTCCGTCTTGCCTTCCACCGACTGGTTCTGGATGATCATGTCGACGTCGATGTTGGCGTCGGCGACCGGACCCAGGATTTGATAAGCGATGCCGGGCTTGTCCGGCACACCGATCACGGTGATCTTGGCTTCGTCGCGGGCAAAGGCGATGCCGGAAATGGCGGCGGCTTCCATGTTCGAATCTTCCTCAAAAGTAATCAGCGTGCCCGAGTTCATCTCGACGTCGAGCGGCATCAGCGGGTCGGTCAGCGACGACAGCACGCGCGTCTTCACGCGGTACTTGCCGGCAAACTCCACCGAGCGAATCTGCAGCACCTTCGAGCCCAGGCTGGCCATTTCCAGCATCTCCTCGAAGGTGATCTTGTCCAGCCGGCGAGCGTCGTCCACCACGCGCGGATCAGTGGTGTAGACACCGTCGACGTCGGTGTAGATCAGGCATTCCTCGGCTTCGAGCGCGGCGGCGACCGCCACGGCGGAGGTGTCCGAGCCACCGCGGCCGAGGGTGGTGATGTGGCCTTCGCTGTCGATGCCCTGGAAGCCGGTGATGACGACCACGCGGCCGGCATCGAGATCGGCGCGCACGCGCTGGTCGTCGATCGACTGGATGCGGGCCTTGGTGTAGGCCGAGTCGGTCCTGACCGGCACTTGCCAGCCGGTATAGCTGCGGGCGTCAATGCCTTCGGCATGCAGCGCGATGGCCAGCAGGCCCACGCTCACCTGCTCGCCCGTGGAGGCAATCATGTCCAGTTCACGCGGGTCGGGCTGGGCCGAAATCTCTTTGGCCAGACCCAGCAGGCGGTTGGTTTCGCCGGACATGGCCGACGGAACGACCACGATCTGGTGACCGGCACGATGCCATTTGGCAACGCGCTTGGCGACGTTCTTGATGCGTTCAACTGAACCCATCGAGGTGCCGCCGTATTTGTGAACGATGAGAGCCATCTTGGGAAGATCGAGAGGAGGCGGTGCGGTGCAAAAGCTTTTGAAAATACAGCAAACTGCATTGATCGGCAAGCAAATCGCGCGAAGCGATGTGTCCTATCCCCCACGTAGGCCTGCCGGCAGCCAGGCAATGTCCCACGCGGCACCCCGCTCCACGAGCGAGCGGTCGATGCCCAGACCCGCGGCGAAGACCAGCGTGTCGCCCGCGTACAGCAGCGGCAGCTTCGCCCGCTGCCAGGCGGGGATTCCCGCTTCCTGATAGGCCTGCTTCAGGGCGCGCGTAGGGCCGCCTGTGCGCAGCACGATGCGCTCGCCCCCTCGGCGCGGCACGAGTGAGAGCGGTCCCCGCAACGCGTGCGTCGGAATGCCGTTCGACACGGGCGAGAAAACGAGCACCCCCTTCCACGCCGCCACATCGACACGCTGCTCGGTACGCCGCGTCCCATCAAAGGGGATGACCTCGCCGGCAGCCTGTCGCGCGGGATCGGCCTCGGCGCGTTCCATCCATGCCATCCCGCGGTAGCGCCTGACGCAGCGCCCGGCCGGCAGGTTGACGCACAGCGCGCCATCCTGGCGGGCCTCGACCAGTTGTGTGCGCAGATCGTCCAGCCGGCGCGCGGACAGAGCCCGCATGCCTTCCGACCCGAGCCACAGCCGCAGGGCCGCACGCTGGCGCGCGCGCGACAGCGCGGCCAGTCCTGCGATGCTGAGACCGTTCGCGGAAACGATCTGCGCGAGATCCGCCCGTGCGACTTCATCGACGAGCTCAGCCGCATGCGCGAGGTGCGCCGCGCTGCGCGCCAGTGCTTCGCGATACCCGGGAAAATGCGCGGCCATTCCCTTGAGCAGCGGCCGCAATGCATTGCGCGCGTAGCGCGTGTCATCGTTCGAGGGGTCGTCAACCCAAGTCAGCGAACGCGCGTGTGCATAGCGCTCGATCTCGCTGCGCGGCACATCGATCCAGGGGCGCAACAGCGGGAATGCGCCGGGGCGCACCATCGGCATGGCGGCGAGCCCGTCCAGGCCCGCACCGCGCATCAGCTGCAGCAGGACGGTTTCCGCCTGATCGTCCAGGTGGTGCGCCGTCAACAGAAGCGACGCGCCGGTCTCGGTGCAAAGCGTTTCCAATGCGGCATAGCGGGCCTCGCGCGCGGCTTCCTCGACGCCCTGTCCTGCACTGGCGCAGACATGGACGCGGCGCGCGTGGAACTCGACGGCGACGGCTTCGGCCATGCGGGAACAGGCGCGCTCCCAGGCGTGGGCATCGGCCTGCAGGCCGTGATTGACATGCAGCGCAACGAGCCGTACGTGCGCCCCTGCATCGCGCCACGCCGCGCACGCGTGCAGCAGCGCGGCGGAATCGCGCCCGCCCGACAGCGCAATGGCCACGGTCGGCACGCCGCCAGAAACGACAAAGGCCGCACACGCGGCAACGCGTTGTGCGACCTTGTCGACCAGCAGCGCAGACGAATCAGCGACCGTCGGTTTCCTTGAACTTGCCATAGGCCATCAGCCGTTCGTGGCGACGCGCCTGCAGTTCCGACGTCTTCATGCCCTGGAACTGGCGCAGCGACTCGGCCAGCGCGCGCTTGAGCATGGCGGCCATGGCCTTCGGATCGCGGTGGGCGCCACCCAGCGGCTCGTTGACGATCTTGTCGATCAGGCCCAGCGCCTTCAGGCGGTGCGCGGTCAGGCCCAGTGCCTCGGCGGCTTCGGGCGCCTTCTCGGCCGTCTTCCACAAGATCGACGCGCAGCCTTCCGGCGAGATCACGGCGTACGTCGCGAACTGCAGCATCAGGACCGCGTCGCCCATGGCGATGGCCAGCGCCCCGCCCGAGCCGCCCTCGCCGATGATGGTGGCGATCAGCGGCACCTTCAGGCCGGCCATCACGAACAGGTTGTGACCGATGGCTTCGGATTGGCCGCGCTCTTCTGCATCGATACCCGGGAAGGCGCCCGGCGTATCGACGAAGGTGAAGATCGGCAGGCCGAACTTGTCGGCCAGTTCCATCAGGCGCTTGGCCTTGCGATAGCCCTCGGGCTTGGACATGCCGAAGTTGCGCAGCGCGCGCTCCTTCGTGTCGCGGCCCTTCTGGTGGCCGATGACCATGCAAGCCTGGCCGTTGAAGCGCGCCAGACCGCCCACGATGGATAGGTCGTCCGCAAACGTGCGGTCGCCGTGCAACTCGTGGAAGTCGGTGAAGATCTCGCGGACGTAGTCCAGCGTGTAAGGACGCTGCGGGTGCCGGGCGATCTGTGCGACCTGCCAGGGCGTCAGGTTGGCGTACAGATCCTTGGTGAGCTGCTGGCTCTTTGCGGCCAGGCGGGAGATTTCTTCAGAAATATCGACAGCGGAATCGTCTTGAACGAAACGAAGTTCTTCGATCTTCGCCTCAAGTTCTGCGATCGGCTGCTCGAACTCCAGGAAGGTTGTTTTCATGGATCTTCTGAAAGGCTCTTGAAGGCGCGCATTCTACCGGATTTTGGCCGCCCGGCGATGCGCGCCGTTTCATTGAAGTTGACAGCTCAATACGTGGTGGCCGTATCGAGGCTGCGCCACATGTACCACGTCGCCACGGTGCGCCACGGCTCCCAGTTGGCGGCCACTTCGCGCGCCTCACTGCGAGTGACGGGTTCGCCACTGAAATAGTTCTGTGAGATCGCGTTGATCAGCCCGATGTCGTCCAGCGGGAGCACGTTCGGGCGCATCAGGTTGAACATGAGGAACATCTCGGCTGTCCAGCGGCCGATGCCGCGAATCTGGGTCAGCTCGGCGATGACGTCCTCGTCGTCCATCTCCGCCCACTTGGCCACGTGCACCGTACCGTTGCGGAAGTGCTCGGCCAGATCGAGGATGTACTCGGCCTTGCGCTTGGACAAGCCGCAGGCCGCGAGTTTCTCCTGCCCGGCCCGCAGGAACTGTGCAGGCACGAGTTTCGGGCACGCCATCACCACGCGCTCCCACACCGATTGCGCCGCCTTGACTGAAATCTGCTGGCCCACGATCGATCGGGCAAGCGTGACGAATGGATCGCCGCGCGATGCGAGGTGCGCCGGCCCGTACGTCGGGATGATCTTGCGCAGGATGCGGTCGCGCTTCATCAGGTCGGCGCACGCCTCTTGCCAGTACGCGGGTGGGCCCGACAGCACGACCTCGGCCGGCACGGGCACGGTTTCGTTGGTCGCGAGGGTTTCCGGCAGCGGCACCTTGGTTGCAGCGCGCTTGGCAGGACCGGCCTGCGTCACCTTGCCGGCCTTGATGGTCGTGCTTTTGGCGGCAACCGTCTTGCTCGGCGCGCCGTCGATCTTCTTGGCGGAGGCCTTCCGGGGGGCCGCCGTTTTCACGGCAGGCGCCTTCCTGGCGGCCGTGCCGCGCCCTGCGCTGGCTTTCTTGGCCACCGCGTTCATGCGCGTCTCCACTCGGTCACGCCGCCCGGCTTGTCTTCCAGGACGATGCCCGCGGCCAGCAGATCGGCGCGGATCGCGTCGGCGCGGGCAAAGTCTCGTGCGGCCTTGGCGGCGCGGCGCTCTTCGATGCGGGCTTCGACTTCAGCCGCATCCAGGCCATCGGCCGACACGCCGCCTTGCAGGAACGCGTGCGGATCGCGCCCCAGCAAACCCATCACGCCGGCCAGCGCCGCCAACTGAGTGGCCAGCTCAGGGGAGCGCGTCTTGTTGACTTCGCTCGCCAGCTCAAACAGCACCGACACCGCGACCGGCGTGTTGAAGTCATCGTTCATGGCCTCGCGGAAACGCTTGCCGTGCGGCTCGTTCCAGTCGGGCTGCGCATTGGCCGATGCGGGCACGTCCTTGAGCGCTGTATACAAGCGCGTCAATGCGTGACGGGCGTCGTCAAGGTGTGCATCGCTGTAGTTCAGATCGCTGCGATAGTGCGAGCGCAGGATGAAGAAGCGCACCACTTCCGCGTCGTACACCTTCAGCACATCGCGGATGGTGAAGAAGTTGCCCAGCGATTTCGACATCTTCTCGTCATTCACGCGCACGAAGCCGTTGTGCATCCACGTGTTGACGAAGGGCTTGCCGGTCGCGCCCTCGGACTGGGCGATCTCGTTTTCGTGGTGGGGAAACTGCAAGTCGGCGCCGCCACCGTGCAGGTCGAAATGTTCCCCGAGCAGCTCGCAGCTCATCGCCGAGCACTCGATATGCCAGCCGGGGCGGCCCTCGCCCCATGGCGAAGCCCAGCGCGATTCGGCCGGCTCGTCGGCCTTGGCGGACTTCCACAGGACGAAGTCGAGCGGATCCTGCTTGGCATCGTTGGCCGCAACCCGTTCGCCGGCGCGCAGGTCTTCGAGCGACTTGCCCGACAGCTTGCCGTAGCCGGGGAACTTGCGCACGGCGTAGTTCACGTCGCCGTCGGCGGCCTGGTAGGCAAGGCCATTCTGCTGCAGCTTGCCGATCATGCTCAGCATCTGCGGCACGTATTGCGTCGCGCGCGGCTCATGATCGGGGCGCTGCACGCCGAGCGCATCGGCGTCTTCGTGCATCGCCTCGATGAAGCGCGTGGTGAGCGCGCGCATCGTCTCGCCGTTTTCCACCGCGCGCCTGATGATCTTGTCGTCGATGTCGGTGATGTTGCGCACGTAGGTCACCTCGTAACCCGATGCACGCAACCACCGCTGCACCATGTCGAACACCACCATGACCCGCGCATGCCCGACGTGACAGTAGTCGTACACCGTCATCCCGCACACGTACATGCGCACGCGGCCAGGCTCGATGGGGACGAACGTCTGTTTCTCACGCGCAAGCGTGTTGTAGATCTTGAGTGATTCCATGAAGCGGTGTCGGGAGATTCAGCGCGCCGCGCATGCGAGATGCGCCGATGCAGGCGGACCAAATTGGAGGCAGTCGGCGCCGGTACAGCGCCCGAAAAACTAGCGGCATATCTTACCGGAACTGCGCCGACGAGTCGGGCGGCCGGCGCGCCGGCTTGCTCCCCGTCAAGCACCTTTCCCGATGCGCATGGCCGCTGCTGCGCACAAAGACGGTTTGTTAGAATGCGGCGGAGTATAACGGAACCGATTCTCATGAACAGTACGCTGCGTCTGCACGGTGCAACCCTGTGCGCTGCAACCCTGGCCTGCCTGCTTGCCGTGTCAGCCACGCCGGCCATCGCCCAGACCGCCGGCATTGCACTGCCGGCAGACCTGACGCCGAGCAACCAGCAACCGCCGCAGGTCGCACGCCAGAAGCGCATCGATGATGAACTCGCCGGCAAGCGATACGCCGAGGCGCTGGCCGAGTTGGACAAGGATGTCGCGGCGCAACCGCGCAACGCGCAGGCCCGTTTCCAGCGTGGCGTGGCGCTTGCCGGCCTCGGCCGCAGCGACGATGCCATCGTGGCATTCAGCCAGATGACGCAGGACTTCCCTGAACTGCCCGAGCCGTACATCAACCTGGCGGCGCTGTATGCCGAACGCGGCGAGCTGCTGCGTGCGCGGGACAGCCTCATCATGGCGAGCCGCGTGGCGCCCGAGAATGCGCTGGCGCAATCGAACCTCGGCGATATTTACGTCCGTCTGGCCGCCCAGTCATACCAGAACGCGATCAAGCTGAACCCGAAGAACGCCAACGCACGTGCACGCCTGGATGCGCTGCCCGACCTCCCGGGCGTGCATCCCGCTGCAGAGCCCGCTGCCGCGCTGCCCGCCGCAAGCGGCGTCACCGGCAAACCGGCCAAGCGTCATTGAGGCGCGCGGCCATTCTCCTTTCCGATCCTTCCCTCTCGATCATGCTTCGTATTCGCTCTCTCTTTGCCGGGCTGGTGTGTGCGCTGGCCGTGTCCGCGGCTGCGGCAGCCGCGCCCGCGCCGCGCGTCCAGTTCAAGACGTCGATGGGCAACTTCACCGTGGAGGTCTATCCGGACAAAGCCCCCAAGACGGTCGCCAACTTCCTGCAGTACGTGAAGGATGGTTTCTACAAGGGCACGATCTTCCATCGCGTGATGGACGGTTTCATGATCCAGGGCGGCGGCTTCACGCCCGACATGAAGCAGAAGGACACCCGCCCGCCCGTCGAGATCGAATCGAAGAACGGCCTGAAGAACGACAAGTACACGATCGCCATGGCCCGCACCATGGATCCGAACTCCGCCACCGCTCAGTTCTACGTGAACGTGGTCGACAACAACATGCTGAACTACCCTGGTCAGGACGGTTACGGCTATACCGTCTTCGGCAAGGTGGTCGAGGGCACCGACACCATCGACAAGATCAAGGCCGTGGAAACCACGACCCGGTTCCCCCACCAGAATGTGCCCGTGAAGCCGATCGTCATCGAATCGGCCACCGTCGTCTCCAAGTAACGCTTTGCTCACCGAAGGAAACATCATGACCACTGTCAAGCTGCACACCAACCACGGCGACATCACGCTCGCCCTGGACGCCGAAAAGGCGCCCAAGACCGTCGCCAACTTCGTGAGCTACGTCAAGGACGGCCACTACAACAACACGGTGTTCCACCGCGTCATCAAGGGCTTCATGATCCAGGGCGGCGGCTTCGAACCGGGCAACGACATGAAACAGAAGCCGACCAAGGCCCCGATCGAGAACGAAGCCAACAACGGCCTGAAGAACGAGCGCGGCGCCATTGCCATGGCACGCACCAATGATCCGCACTCGGCCACGGCCCAGTTCTTCATCAACACGGTCGACAACGACTTCCTGAACCACACCTCGCCGACGCCGCAAGGCTGGGGCTACGCCGTCTTCGGCAAGGTGACCGAAGGCATGGACGTGGTCGACAAGATTCGTGCCGTGCGCACCGGCAACCGCGGCTTCCACCAGGACGTGCCGATGGAAGACGTGATCATCGAAAGCGCCGAAGTCATCGAATGATCGACGCAGCGCACGCCTCCACGGCATCCGCGCTGAAGACACCGGTCCGGGTTTCCGGGCCGGTGTTTTTTATTTCGGATCTGCACCTGACGGCCAGCATGCCCGCCACCGCCGCCGCGTTCGAGCGCTTCATGCGCACGCGCGCACGCGAAGCACGCACGCTGGTCATACTGGGCGATTTCTTCGAGTACTGGGTCGGCGATGAAGAACTCGTCGACCCGTTCCACCAGCACATCGCCAGCCTGCTCGCCGAGCTGGCGAACGCCGGCACGCGCGTGCTGTTCATGCACGGCAATCGCGATTTCCTGCTCGGCGAGCGCTTCCTGGCGGCCGCACATGCCACGCTGCTGGGCGACCCGAGCGTTCTGGAAGTCGATGGCGAGCGCATCGCACTCGCCCATGGCGATGCGCTGTGCACCCGTGACGCGGCCTACATGCGCTTTCGCCGCTGGACGCGCAGGCGCTGGGTGCAACGGATCTTCCTGGCGATGCCGCTGCGCTGGCGGCTGAGGATCGCGCAGAAGATGCGCGCGGAGAGCGAAGCCGGCCGTGCCATGTCCGCCAACGTGGCAGGCGAACCACGCGCCGCCGCAATGATGGGCGACGTCGCGCCCGAAGCCGTCGATACGCTGTTCAAGGCCGCCGGCACCGCCACGCTGATCCACGGCCACACGCACCGCCCGCAGCTGCATCATGAACCGGCCGGCAGGCGCTGGGTGCTCTCCGATTGGGATTTCGATGCGCCGCAGCCGCGCGGCAGCTTCCTCAAATTCGACAAAGGCGCATGGACCGTCGAGCCGGTGACGGCGTCATGACCGTCACCGCCCGGCCCTACTTCAGCATCCGCTTCAGCTCGCTCGCATCGAACGGATCGTTCGGCGAGTTCTCGAGGTGCGCGCCCAGGCGGTCGAGTGCAGACAGGATCGACTCGATGCGCTCCTGCTGGAGCGCGCTGTGGTCGATCAACCGCTTGAGCGCCAGCGACACCGGATCATCGGCATCCGGCGTGATCCCGTAGGCCGAGAACTCCTGCTTGAGCGCCGGCTGGGCCTCCTTGGGCGTATCGCGCTCGACGATGCGTGCCGGAATGCCCACGGCCGTGGCGCCCGGCGGCACCGGCTTGAGCACCACCGCATTGGAGCCAACCCGCGCGCCGTCCCCGATGACGAAGCCGCCGAGCACCTTGGCGCCAGCACTCACCACCACGCCCTTGCCGAGCGTCGGATGCCGCTTGGCGCCCTTGTACAGGGAGGTGCCGCCCAGCGTGACGCCCTGGTAGATCGTGCAATCGTCGCCAATGTCGGCCGTCTCGCCGATCACCACGCCCATGCCGTGATCGATGAACACGCGCCGGCCGATCGTCGCGCCAGGGTGGATCTCGATGCCGGTCAGAAAACGCCCGAGGTGCGAAAGCCACCGCCCCAGCCACTTGAAACCGCCGTTCCAACACGCATGCGCGACCCGATGGACGATGACGGCGTGCAGACCCGGATAGCAGGTCAGCACTTCCCAGCGACTGCGCGCGGCGGGGTCTCGCTCCATGATGGCGCGGATATCTTCGCGAATGCGTGTGAACATCTTGGTCGTGTGTGGATCGTTATGAAACTGCCGCGCATCGGTGTGCGCTGGGGGCAGTGTAAGGCATCCCTTACCGCGCGATGGCAAGGGTTTTAGCCCGACGGACAGACGCAGCGCGCCGCCGTGCAGGCGGCGATCAGGACGATCAGCGACAGTCGTCGGCTGCGCCCGTGGGCGGCGTGGCCGCATCGCCGCGGCGGCCCAGCATGCGCTTGGCGATCCCGCGCAGGATGTTGACCTCCTCGGTCTCCAGCTGGGTGCGGGCAAACAGACGCCGCAGGCGCGGCATCAGCTTCTTCGGCTGTGCGGGGTCGAGAAAGCCGATCTCGACGAGGCCGCGCTCGAGGTGCTCGAACATGCCGTCGATCTGCTCGGCGGTAGCCGGCTCGCCGACAAAGCCGACGCCCTCGACGCGCGTGTCGCCCGTGCCGGTGTCGGCCAGCAGCGCCATGCGCACCTCGTACGCGATCAACTGCACCGCCTGCGACAGGTTCAGCGAGGCATAGGCCGGGTTGGCAGGAATGTGCGTGACGACATGGCAGCGCTCCACCACCTCGTTTGGCAGGCCGAAGCGCTCGTTGCCAAAGACGAAGGCAACCGTCGTGTCCGGCGCGGCCAGCAAGGCGGCCACCTCGTCCGCGGCAGCGCGCGGGCCGATGCGGCGCGGGCCGAATTCACGCGGGCGCGCGGTCAGGGCGATGGTGAGCGAAGCCCCGGCCAGCGCTTCACCAATGTCCTCGACGACGCGCGCATTAGCAAGCACGTCGTCGGCGCCGCTTGCCATGGCAACGGCATCGGCATGCGAGGTGGCGTCGGCTTGGCGCGGGCGCACGAGCACGAAGCTGCCCGCATCGGCGAATCCCATCGTCTTGAGCGCACGTGCCGTCGAGCCGACATTGCCGGGGTGGCTCGTCTCCACCAGCACGAAACGGCAGCGGGCTGCGCGCTGGCGCAACGTTTCCGGGTCGGCGAGTGTGGGGTTCGGTGCGGTTTCCGGGGCGACGGAGGCGGGGTTCATATACAATACGGCCACTCTTTTGACGGCGGGCAGGATCGCGAGATTGGCCCGCCGCTCGTTCTTCTACAATTCGCTGTGTTGTTTCGCCTGCCGCCAAGGCGCGCCAGGCGCGGAGATCCGTCATGCATCCGATGCTCAATATCGCCGTCCGGGCTGCCCGCAAGGCCGGCACCATCATCAACCGCGCGTCCTTCGACGTCGATAGCCTGCGCGCCGAGCGCAAACAGCACAACGATTTCGTCACCGAAGTCGATCGCGCGGCCGAAGCCGCGATCATCGAAGTCATCAAGACAGCCTACCCCGATCACGCGATTCTAGCGGAAGAGTCAGGCCAGTCCTGGGCCGACGGCGAGACCGCCAGCGAAAACGTCTGGGTGATCGACCCGCTGGACGGCACCACCAACTTCATCCACGGCTTTCCGCAATACGGCGTGTCGATCGCGTTGATGCAGCGCGGCGTGGTCACGCAGGCCGTGGTGTATGACCCGACGCGCGACGAACTCTTCACCGCGTCCAAGGGCGCCGGCGCGTTCCTGAACAACCGCCGGATCCGCGTCACGCGCCGCGACAAGCTGGCCGACTGCCTGATCGGCACCGGCTTCCCGTATCGCGACATGGAGGGCCTGTACGACTACACGCGCCTGTTCGCCACCATGACGGAAAGCTGCAAGGGCCTGCGCCGCCCCGGCGCCGCCGCCCTGGACCTCGCATACGTGGCCTGCGGCCGCCTCGACGGCTTCTTCGAGCAGGGCCTGAGCAAGTGGGACATGGCCGCCGGCTCGCTGCTGGTCACGGAATCGGGCGGGCTGGTCGGCAACTACAGCGGTGAATCGGGCTACCTCGACCAGGGCGAAATCCTGGCCGGCAACCCGAAGGCCTTTGTGCAGATGATCAAGATCACGGCGCCGTTCTCGCGGGCGAAGGCTGAGGCCTGATCGCACGGCCATCCCTGCAGGCAGAAAAAACCCGCCCTCGCGCGGGTTTTTTCTTTCCGGCTGGAGACCGTGCGCGGCACACCGCCGGCCGAGCTTGACGATGACAAACCCACAGCGTGTGCGCGGGTTTTGCGCTGCTCGACCGTCGTTCACAATGAGTGTCCTCTTTGTGCGACGCCTTGCCATGAACACTGTCCTCGACCTGCGCCACGTTCCGTCGGAGCCCATCGGCCTATTGCAGCCACATCGACGAAAGCCGGGCCACGCCCACACTGGGGCAACCCGTGCCTCGCAACACACCGGCAAAGCGATGACCTGCCGGGCCGACCGCGCGGAGGCCGCATGACGCTGCCCCGCCCCATCCGCATCGAGACCCTCCTCATCGGCCGCGCCGTCGACTACACCCGCCCCGGCTCGCGCAGCGCCATCGACAAACGCCCGGTAGCCGATGCCGTGCAGATAGGCATCAACGGCATCACCGGCGATGAGCAAGGCGACCTGCGCGTGCACGGTGGCCCGGACAAGGCGATCCACCATTACCCATTCGATCATTACGCGGCTTGGCAGGCAGACCTGGGGGCCCGGCCGCTGCTGGCGCAAGCCGGCGCCTTTGGCGAAAACTTCAGCACGATGGGTGTGACCGAGGCCGACGTCTGCGTGGGAGACCGGCTGCGCGCCGGCAACGTGGTGCTGGAGGTCTCGCAGCTGCGCCAGCCGTGCTGGAAGCTCAACGACCGTTTCGACACGCGCGACATGGCGCGCCGCGTGCAGCACACCGGCCGCACCGGCTGGTACTACCGCGTGCTGGAAGGCGGCACGCTGCGCGCGGGCGACACCCTGGAATGGCTCGAGCGCCCGTGGCCGCAGTGGCCGCTGGCGCGGGTGCTGGACGTGCTCTATCGCAACATGCTCGACCATGCTGCGTTGACCGACATGCTGGCGCTACCGCTCACGCCATCGTGGCGCAAGCTGGTGGAAGGCCGACTCGCGCGCGGCGAAGTCGAGAGCTGGGCCAAGCGGATCGATGGCCCAGCGGCCGGTTAGAACGTTTCCCAGTCGGAATCGTCTCCGGCGGCGACCAGGGGCTTCGCCTTGGTGAGACTGGCCGGCACCACCGGCGGCGCCGGTTTGTCTGCCGACGCGGCGACCGGCTTGTCGGCTGCCTTGCGCAGCACGGGCGCCTTGCGCGGAGTGAGCCGGGCCTTGGCAGCCTCGGCGCTCGGTTTGGCCGGTTCGCGTTGCGTCTTCGACCCATCCTGAACGGCCGGTGCCGCTGCGGGCGCGACGGCCATCGGTTCGGCCTTCGCTGGCGCCAGCGGTGCCGCACGCAGGGCGTCTGCATTCAGGCGGAACTGCGCGACGATCTGCGTGAGGCTCGCCGCCTGTTCTTCGAGCGACTGCGCGGCCGCCGCGGCCTGCTCGACCAATGCTGCGTTCTGTTGCGTGGCGTCATCGAGCTGCGTGACCGCGTGGCTGACTTCTTCAATGCCGGAGCGCTGCTCCTGGCTCGCGGCCGTGATCTCGCCCACGATATCGGTCACGCGCTTCACGCTCGCAACGATTTCACGCATGGTCGTGCCGGCTTCTTCCACCAGCGCGCTGCCAGCCTCCACGTTGCCGACCGAATCGTCGATGAGCGCCTTGATCTCCTTGGCCGCTGCCGCGCTGCGCTGGGCGAGGCTGCGCACCTCGCCGGCCACCACGGCAAAGCCGCGGCCCTGCTCGCCCGCGCGCGCCGCTTCCACAGCGGCGTTCAATGCGAGGATGTTGGTCTGGAACGCAATGCCATCGATCACTCCGATGATGTCGACGATCTTGCGCGACGAGGCGTTGATCGAGCCCATCGTCTCCACCACGCGCGTCACCACCTCGCCACCGCGCAACGCCACGTCGGAGGCCGACGCGGCGAGCTGGTTGGCTTGCTGCGCGTTGTCGGCGTTCTGTTGCACGGTCGACATCAGCTCTTCCATGGCCGACGCGGTTTCTTCGAGCGAACTGGCCTGCTGCTCGGTGCGCGAAGACAGATCCAGGTTGCCGCTGGCAATCTCGCGCGTGGCCGTGCCGATGGTTTCCGACGCGCCCTTGATGCGCCCGATGGTCTGCACCAGCGCGCCGCGCATGCGGCTCATGGCGTAAAGGAGGCTGTGCTGGTCATCCGGACGCGTGGCGATTTCCACGGTCAGGTCGCCCGCTGCAATGCGGTTGGCCACGTCTGCGGCATAAGCGGGATCGCCGCCCAGGGTGCGCTGCAGGCTGCGGTTGGCCACGCCCGCCAGCAGCACCAGCACCACGGCCACCGCCGCCAGCAGGCCGCCGGTCTGATACAGCGAGCGCATGAAGGCCGCATTGATGTCGTCGATGTACGCGCCGGTCGAAACGATCCAGTCCCACGGTTCATACCGCAGCACGTAGGCGAGCTTCGGCACCGGTTCCGTGCCGCCCACGCGCGGCCACACGTAACGCGTGAAGCCGCCATCCGGCTGCTTGGCCGCGTTGGTCATGTCGACGTAGATCGCGTTGCCCTGCGAATCCTTGAAATCGCTGCGCTTCTGCCCGATCAGGTTGGCCGCCACCGGGTGCATGACCACCACTTCCTGCGAGTTCGTGATCGTGAAGTAGCCGTCCTTGTCATAGCGCAGCGCCTTGAAGCGCTCCAGCGCCTGCTTCTGTGCCTCGTCCTTGGTCAGGGTGCCGGCACGTGCCAGGTCGTCGTACTGCTTGACGAGGTTGACGGCCTGCGTGGTGACGCTCACCAGGTTGTTCTTGCGCTCTTCCATGCGGATCGCGCGTGCCTGCCAGGCGTTGAATACCGAGATCAGCGTCAGCGCGATCAGGCTGAATACCAGCGGCAGCCAAAGCTTTTGGCGGAAGCTGAGCTTGTTCATTCCAGACTCTCCGGATACGGAGCACGCGCGGCATGTGCGGGCGGGCTCTTCCATGGGTTGAGGGTTCCAGAAGGACTAACGGCACGGCTGGCGCAGTTCTTGAGCGATTCCGGCGCGAGCGGCCCCACCCGCAGGTGAGCGATGACGCGTCCGGCACGCTGCAAAAGCCCGTCGCCCACCTGTGCAACAATTGCGCGATTCCAGATTCAACCCCCGGCGCGCGACCGCCCGATCGCACGCCGCGCCTCCGTCTTTATTTGCACCGCATGGCTGAACACCCCGCTCCGGCTCTGGAGATCGACCCGAAATACGGCCCCTTCGACAAGCACACCCCGATGATGCAGCAGTACCTGCGTCTGAAGGCTGGGCACCCGAACACGCTGGTCTTCTACCGCATGGGCGACTTCTACGAGCTCTTCTTTGAAGACGCCGAAAAAGCCGCCCGCCTGCTCGATATCACGCTCACCGCGCGCGGCAGCTCCAACGGCATGCCGATCCGCATGGCCGGCGTGCCGTTCCACGCTGTCGAGCAGTACCTGGCCAAGCTGGTCAAGCTCGGCGAGTCGGTTGCCATCTGCGAACAGATCGGCGACCCGGCCACCACCAAGGGCCCGGTCGAGCGCAAGGTCGTACGCGTCGTCACGCCCGGCACACTGACGGATGCGGCGTTGCTCTCCGACAAGGTCAACAACCACCTGCTCGCCATTGCGCACGTGCCGGGCAAGCGCGGTGCCGCGCCGCTGATAGGCCTGGCATGGCTGAACCTCGTCGGCGGCGAGCTGCGCGTGATGGAGTGCAGCCCCGACCAGCTCGAACGCGAGCTCGAACGCATCCGCCCCGCTGAAGTGCTGGCCGATGACGCCACGCTCAACACCATCCAGTACGACGCCGCCCGCACGCGCCTGCCCGACTGGCACTTCGACGTGGACGCCGGCGCGCGCCGCCTGCGCGAGCAGCTGGGCGTGACCAGCCTCGTCGCGTTCGGTGCGGAAACGTTGACCGCCGCGCTCGCCGCCGCCGGTGCGCTGCTGAACTACGCGGCGGCCACGCAGGGCCAGTCGCTGCGCCATGTCATCGGCCTGACGGTCGAGCACGAAAGCGAGTTCATCGGCCTGGACACCGCCACGCGCCGCAACCTGGAGCTGACGGAGACGTTGCGTGGGCAGGAGTCACCCACGCTGTTCTCACTGCTCGATACCTGCTCGACCAGCATGGGCAGCCGCCTGCTGCGGCACTGGCTGCATCACCCGCTGCGCGAACGGGCGGTGCCGCAGGCGCGCCAGCAGGCCATCGAGGTGCTGCTCGGCAGCGACTGGCGGACGCTGCGTGCGACGCTGCGCACGCTGTCGGACGTGGAGCGCATCACCGGGCGGCTGGCGCTGCTCTCTGCGCGCCCGCGCGACCTGTCTTCGCTGCGCGATACGCTTGCCCGCCTGCCCGAGATTCGCGAAGCACTGCCGCAAAGCGATGCCGCCCCGCTGCTAGCGGAATTGCGCGCCGCCCTGGCCGTGCCCGAAGACGCCCATGCGCTGCTCCAGCGCGCCGTGATGGCCGAACCGGCCGCGATGGTGCGCGACGGTGGCGTCATCGCACGCGGCTACGACGCCGACCTGGACGAGTTGCGCGACATCTCCGAAAACTGCGGCCAGTTCCTCGTCGACTTGGAAGCCCGCGAGCGCGAGCGCACCGGCATCGCGAACCTGCGTGTCGAATACAACCGCGTGCACGGCTTCTACATCGAAGTCACCAACGGCCAGGCCGACAAGGTGCCCGACGACTACCGCCGCCGCCAGACGCTCAAGAATGCCGAGCGCTACATCACGCCCGAGCTGAAGGCGTTTGAAGACAAGGCCCTCTCCGCGCAGGACCGCGCGCTCTCGCGTGAGAAGCTGCTCTACGAAGAGCTGCTCCAGAAGCTGCTGCCGCACCTGGCCGAGTTCAAGCGCATTGCCGCGGCGCTGGCGCAGGCCGACGTGCTGGCCACGCTGGCCGAACGGGCGCACGCGTTGTCGTGGTCCCGTCCGACGCTCACGGATGTTCCGGGCATCGAACTCACGCGCGCCCGCCATCCCGTGGTCGAGCAGCAGGTCGAACAGTTCGTCGCAAACGACTGTGTGCTGCAGGACACGCGCAAGCTGCTGCTGATTACCGGCCCGAACATGGGCGGTAAATCGACCTTCATGCGGCAAACCGCGCTGGTCGTGCTGCTCGCCTACGTGGGCGCCTTCGTGCCGGCCGAAGCGGCCACCATCGGTCCGATCGACCGCATCTTCACGCGCATCGGCGCCGCAGACGACCTCGCCGGGGGGCGCTCGACCTTCATGGTGGAGATGACCGAAGCGGCCGCCATCCTGCACCGCGCGACGCCCAACAGCCTGGTGCTGATGGACGAGATCGGCCGCGGCACCAGCACGTTCGACGGCCTGGCGCTCGCATGGGCGAT
>OFCW01000057.1_pt1 | contig 52927 bp, 54 predicted proteins | sample 1520951 | NCBI WGS metagenome assembly OFCW01 (sample SAMEA4349680, study PRJEB24078) | microbial mat metagenome | biome: Terrestrial Biome; feature: Habitat; material: Microbial Mat | place: India | collected 2012-06-12 | depth 10 m | reverse complement strand
GCTGGCGGCGATCCGCAACCGGCGCATCGGCTTCGTGTTCCAGCAGTTCAACCTGCTGCCGCGCACCAGTGCGATCGATAACGTCGAATTGCCTTTGCTGTATGCCGGCCTTCCTGCCGCCGAGCGCAGGGCGCGCGCGGCGCAGCGCCTGCGCGAAGTCGGCCTCGGGGAACGCCTCGACCACCATCCGGCGCAGCTGTCCGGCGGCCAGCAGCAGCGGGTGGCGATCGCGCGTGCGCTGGCCAACAATCCGTCGCTGATCCTGGCCGACGAGCCGACCGGCGCGCTCGACTCGCGCACCAGCATCGAGATCATGGCCTTGCTGCAGAAGCTGAACCGGCAGGGCATGACCATCGTGATGGTCACCCACGAGCCCGATGTCGCCGTATTCGCCTCGCGCATCGTCACCTTCCGCGACGGCGCCGTGATCAGGGATGAAGCGAACCGGCCGCGGGATGCGCAGGCGCAGCTGGCGGGCATGGACGGCGTCGGGGAAACCGCATGAACCTGCTTGCCACTTTCCGCATTGCGCTGAATGCGCTGCGCGTCAACAAGCTGCGCTCCGTGCTCACCATGCTCGGCATCATCATCGGCGTGGGCGCGGTGATCACCATGATCGCGGTCGGCGCCGGCGCGCAGGCGCGCGTCGAGGAGCAGATCAAGAGCCTGGGTTCCAACCTGATGATCATCATTCCCGGCTCGACCATGGCTTCCGGCGTGCGCCTGGGGGCGGGCGCGAACCAGAACCTGACCGAAGACGACGCGCTCGCGATTGCGAAGGAGGTGCCGGAGGTGCAGGTCGCCGCGCCCACCAATCGCGGCAGCGGACAAGTCGTGTACGGCAACAACAACTGGTCGACCCAGATCTACGGCGTCACGCCCGATTACTTCGAGGCCCGCGAGTGGCCGCTGGTGGAGGGCCGCATGTTCGAGGCGGCCGAGCTGTCCGGATCGGCCAAGGTGGCGCTGATCGGACAGACCGTGGCGCGCCAGCTGTTCGGCGACATGGACCCGGTGGACCAGGCGATCCGCATCCGCAACGTGCCGTTCACCGTGATCGGCATGCTCGACCGCAAGGGACAGAGCATGCTCGGCCAGGACCAGGACGACGTGATCATGGTGCCGCTGTCGACCGCGCGCAACCGCCTGTTCGGCAACACGCAAGGCAAGCTGCGCCGCGTCGGCACCATCCAGGTGAAGGTGCGGGAAGGCGCCAGCATGAAGGATGCGGAAGACCATATCCGCGAGCTGCTGCGCCAGCGCCAGCGCACCCAGCCGGGCCAGGACGACGCTTTCACGATCCGCAACCTGACCGAAATCCTGCAGGCGCAGGAAGCTTCGTCGCGCGTGATGACGCTCCTGCTGGCGGCGGTGGCGTCGGTGTCGCTTTTGGTCGGCGGCATTGGCATCATGAACATCATGCTGGTGTCGGTCACCGAGCGCACGCGCGAAATCGGGCTGCGCATGGCGGTCGGCGCGCGCGGCCGGGATATACTGACGCAATTCCTGGTCGAAGCCGTCACGCTGTCGCTGATCGGCGGCTTTTTCGGCATCGTGCTGGGCGTGGCCGGCTCCTGGCTGATCGGCGCCTTCGCCGGGTGGTCGACCCGCCTGTCGCCGGAATCGATCGTGCTGGCGGTCGGGTTTTCCGCCGCGATCGGCATCTTCTTTGGTTATTTCCCGGCCCACAAGGCAGCGTCGATGCTGCCGATCCAGGCCTTGCGCTATGAGTGATTGGAGTGATTGCCGTGCCGGCTGCGGTGCCTGCTGCATCGCGCCATCGATTTCCTCGCCGATTCCGGGCATGCCCGGCGGTAAACCTGCCGGCGTGCGTTGCATCCAGCTCGACGCCGCCAACCAGTGCATGATTTTCGGCAAACCGGAGCGTCCCGCCGTGTGCGAGAGTCTACGGCCGTCTTTCGAAATGTGCGGCGCCTCGCGCGAGCATGCGATGTTTTATCTGGAGCGGCTGGAAACGCTGACCGCGATCTGACACCTTTGGAGCGAAACATGAAACCAAGATTTGCGCCGTGGCTATGGCTGGCAGCCGTGCTGATGCTGGCGTCCTGCGCCTCCCTGATCGGCCAGCGCGATGTCGACATTCCGTTGACGAAATTGCAGGAGGCGATCGCCAACCGCTTCCCGTTCAACAACCGCTACCTGGAATTGCTGGACGTGCGCGTGACCAATCCGCGCGTTTCGCTGCAGCCGGACACCAACCGCATTCTGACCAGCATGGATACCTCGATCGCGCCGCCTTTCTCCAATCAAAGCTGGAACGGCAGCCTGGCCATTTCCGGGCAATTGCGGGTCGACCCGTCGCGCAATGCCCTGGTGCTGGCCGACCCGCGCGTGGAAAACTTCGCGGTGAACGGGCTCGATTCGCCGTTCGCGAGCAAGATCATGCGCGTCGGCGCGCTGGTGGCGGAGCAACTGCTCAAGGACATGCCCTTGTACACCTTTCAACCCAACGACTTCCGGTACGGCGGCACCAGCTTCTTCCCGACGAAAATCACCACCAAGGCGAATGGTCTCGTGGTAACCTTTGAGCCCGCCAGATAAGGGCGTTTTCCCAGGCGGCGGGCACTCCCTGCTGGGATAGGCTCTTCTAACCCGCGCGGAATCAACCGGCGGGTTTTTTATTGTTATCCTCAACAGTTATCAACGCATCAAACATGGATGTCATTCTTGCGCTCAAAGCGCTCATCATGGGTATCGTCGAAGGCTTGACGGAGTTTCTGCCGATTTCGTCGACCGGACATTTGATCCTGGCGGGCAGCCTGCTCGATTTCACCGGCGAAAAGATCAAGGTGTTCGAGATCGTCATTCAGGCAGGCGCCATGCTCGCCGTGTGCTGGGAGTACCGCACGCGCATCGGCAATGTATTGCGAGGCTTGTTCAATGACGCCAAGGCGCAGAAATTCGCGATCAATCTGGTGATTGCGTTCCTGCCGGCCGCCGCGCTCGGCTTTTTGCTCAACAAGAAGATCAAGGCGGTGCTGTTCGCGCCGCTGCCGGTGGCGGCCGCCTTCATCGCCGGCGGTTTGATCATCCTGTGGGTGGAGCGCCGCAACCGCAATCCCAAGACCGCCGCGCAGATCCATTCGGTCGATGAGATGACGGCGCTCGACGCGTTCAAGGTCGGCTGCGCGCAGGCGTTCGCGCTGATCCCCGGCACCAGCCGTTCCGGCGCGACCATCATCGGCGGCATGCTGTTCGGCCTGTCGCGCCAGGCCGCCACCGAATTCTCGTTCTTCCTGGCGATTCCGACCCTGTTCGCCGCGACCTTCTATTCGCTGTACAAGGAGCGCGCGCTGCTGTCGGCCGCCGACCTGCCGTTGTTTGGCATCGGCACCGTCGCCGCCTTCGTGTCGGCCTTCCTGTGCGTGCGCTGGTTGTTGCGCTACATAAGCTCGCACGATTTCACCGCGTTCGCCTGGTATCGCATCGTGTTCGGCGTGATCGTCATCGCCACCGCCTATAGCGGCATGGTGGCATGGGTGGACTAGAATAGCGTGATGGACGATCGGATCGACAAGCGGGCGCTGGACATACTGCAGACCGTCTTCGGTTATCCATCCTTTCGCGGCCAGCAGGCGCAGATCGTGGCGCAGGTCGCGCGCGGCGGCGACGCCCTGGTGCTGATGCCGACCGGCGGCGGCAAGTCGCTGTGCTACCAGATCCCGGCCCTGCTGCGCGACGGCGTCGGCGTGGTGGTGTCGCCGCTGATCGCGCTGATGCAGGACCAGGTCGATGCGCTGGCCGAGGTCGGCGTGCGCGCTGCTTTCCTCAATTCCACCCAGACTTTCGAGGAAACCGTGCGCACCGAGCGCCAGGTGCGCAACGGCGAACTGGACCTGCTGTACGTCGCGCCGGAACGCCTGCTGACGCCGCGTTGCCTGGAATTGCTGGACTCGTCGAAGCTCGCGCTGTTCGCGATCGACGAGGCGCATTGCGTGTCGCAATGGGGACACGACTTCCGGCCGGAATACATCAAGCTGTCGGTGCTGCACGAACGTTTTCCCGACGTGCCGCGCATCGCGCTGACCGCCACCGCCGACCCGCAGACGCGCGCCGAGATCGTGCAGCGGCTGCAGCTCGACGAGGCGATGCAATTCGTTTCCTCCTTCGACCGGCCCAATATCCGCTACCAGATCGTCGAAAAGACCAACGGCCGCAAGCAGGTGCTCGACTTCATCCAGGAAGAGCATGCGGGCGAGGCCGGCATCGTGTATTGCCTGTCGCGCAAGAAGGTCGAGGAGACCGCGGAATTCCTCAATGCGCACGGCGTCACCGCCTTGCCGTATCACGCCGGCATGGACCATGCGACGCGCGCCGCCAACCAGGCGCGCTTTCTGCGCGAGGACGCGATCGTGATGGTGGCGACCATCGCCTTCGGCATGGGCATCGACAAGCCGGATGTGCGCTTTGTCGCGCATCTCGATCTGCCGAAAAGCATCGAGGGCTATTACCAGGAAACCGGCCGCGCCGGCCGCGACGGGCTGCCGGCCGATGCCTGGATGGCGTACGGTTTGCAGGATGTGGTGCAGCAGCGCCGCATGATCGACGAGTCGGAAGCGGACGAGACGTTCAAGCGCGTGCAGACTGCCAAGCTCGATGCGATGCTCGGCCTGTGCGAAACGCTCAACTGCCGCCGCGTGCGCCTGCTCGACTACTTCGGCCAGCAGTCCGGGCCGTGCGGCAATTGCGATACCTGCCTGAACCCGCCGGTCTCCTTCGACGGCACCATCCCGGTGCAGAAACTGCTGTCGGCGATTTACCGCGTCGACCAGCGTTTCGGCGCCGGGCACGTGATCGATGTATTGCGCGGCGTCGATTCGGAAAAGGTCAGGCAGTGGCGGCATGACAAGCTGTCCACCTTCGGCGTCGGCAGCGACATCGGCGAGGCGGAGTGGCGTTCCATCCTGCGCCAGGCGATTGCGCTGGGGCTGGTGGTGGTCGATCACGACGCCTACGGCTCGCTCAAGCTGACCGCCGAGGCGCGCCCGGTGCTGCGCGGCGAGCGTGCGGTGCAATTGCGGCAGTATCAAAAGCCGGTGAAGCAGAAACGGCAGGCGGCCAAGCCCAAGGGCTATGCGGAAAGCGAATTGTCGGCGGCGGAACAGGCGATCTTCGACAAGCTGCGCTGGTGGCGGGTCGAGACCGCGCGCAAGCACAATGTGCCGGCGTATGTGATTTTCCATGACGCGACGATGCGCGAAATTGCGAAGGCCAAGCCGGCCTCGCTCGATGAACTGCGCCATATTTCCGGCGTCGGCGAGAAGAAGCTGGAAACCTATGGCGCGGAGATCGTGTCGCTGATCGCCGAACTGATCTGACTGCCGTCAGGGCATGGCGGGACGTAACCCGCGATGCGTCCTCAACGTTTCTCGAACACCAGATCCCACACCCCATGCCCGAGCCGCAGGCCGCGGTTCTCGAACTTGGTCACGGGCCGGTATGCCGGGCGCGGCGCATAGCCGTCGGCGGTATTGCGCAACGACGGTTCCGCGCCCAGCACCTGCAGCATCTGCTCCGCGTAGTCCTGCCAGTCGGTTGCGCAATGCAGGTAGCCGCCGGCGGCGATGCGCGAACACAGCAGCGCGACGAACGGCGCCTGGATCAGGCGCCGCTTGTTGTGGCGCGCCTTGTGCCAGGGATCGGGAAAAAAGATGTGCACGCCGGCCAGCGATTCCGGCGCGATCATGTGGGTCACCACTTCGAACGCATCGTGCTGGATGATGCGCAGGTTCGACAATCCCTGTTCGCCGATCAGCTTGAGCAGGCTGCCCACGCCGGGCGTATGCACTTCCACGCCGATGAAATTCTTGTCCGGCATGCCGGCCGCGATCTGCGCGGTGGTGTCGCCCATGCCGAAGCCGATTTCGAGGATGGTCGGCGCGCGGCGCCCGAAGGCCCGGTCGAAATCGCACTGTGCCTTGACATAGGGAATGCAGAATTGCGGGCCGAGCGTTTCGATTGCCTTGGCCTGGGCGGTCGACAGGCGGCCGGCGCGCGTGACGAAGCTGCGGATGCGGCGTTCGGTCGGGTCGTACAGCATCGGCCTGCTGTCGGCGGTTTGATTGTCAGACATGATGCATTCGGATGAAGGGGCGGATCGCCCCAATAAAAAAGGCACCCGGATTGGTGCCTGTTCGACCTGGAGCGGGTGAAGGGAATCGAACCCTCGTCGTAAGCTTGGGAAGCTTCTGCTCTACCATTGAGCTACACCCGCGAGACTCCGCATTTTACGCGGGTTTCGAGCAGGTTTGCAAACAGCAAGCGGAGCGGGCGTGACTATCCGCGAGCATCGGCTAATGTGAGCAAAACATCATCAATTCACGGTCAATCACTGCGGGCAAGAATCTTTCCTATTGACACAAAGGTGTCATTTGTTGTTGCTCTCTGTTACTATAAAGCAACGATAACGACCGCAGGCCCTGTCGTCGAGGCATGAAACGGGAGGGGACCACGGCACTCGCGTTCTTCGCTTGACTGAGGAGTCGTGTCCATGGGTGAATTGAGCTCGCAACCGCTGTTTTTTTCCCTCAACGAGGAAACCGGCGAACTGCATGCGTGGTTTAATCCGGCTTGCGGCGGGTTGGCCGTGGATGCGGCCATGGTCCGGCAGGCCTTGCAGGATGGGGGCTGGAGCAGTTTCCACCTGGATGACAAGGCGATCGACGATTTCGTCGCCAGTTGCCGGAATGCGCAGGAGCAGGTCGAGCGCGTGATCGGCGGGCGCCGTGACGGCGAATATTCTCTGGCGGTCGATAGCGACCTGATGACGGCGTGGCTGACCCTGGTGCCGCCGCAGGGCGGCAAGGCCGTCACGCGCGAGGAAGTGGAAGAGGACTTGCGCCGGCAAGGCATCATTTTCGGCATCATGCCCAACCAGCTTGCCGCGGCATTTGCCGCCGGCTATTGCAACCGCGTGGCGATCGCGCGCGGTGTCCCGCCGCAGGAGGGCATCCAGACCCATTTCGAAACCCTGTACGACAAGGAAAAGCAGTCGTCTGACGAGGACGACAGGGAACGCGTCATGTACGCCGACCTGTGCCATCTGCAACTGGTGCGGCCGGGCGACAGGCTGATGCGGCGCGAGCCGCCGGTTCCCGGAAAGAACGGCACCAATATCAAGGGCCAGCCGATCCTGCCGCGGCCGACGCCGGATGTGCCGTTTCGCGCCGATCTGCAGGGCGCCGCGCCCGATCAGAACAATCCCAACCTGCTCGTCGCGACATCCGGCGGCCAGCCGATCCCCATGAAGGACGGCGTCATGGTCAACCCGGTGATCGAAGTGCTGGACGTGGACCTGAGCACCGGCAGCATCGCGTTCGAGGGCACGCTGCATGTGGGCGGCGACATCAAGGCGGGCATGCACATCAAGGTGTCGGGCGACGTGATCGTGAACGGCGTGGTGGAGGCGGCACAGATTCATGCCGGCGGCAACGTCGCGGTGCGCGGCGGCGTGATGGGGCATCCCGATTCGCGGCCCGGGTCGCATGCATTGCCGGAAACAACGGCGCGCATCTACAGTGGCGGCACGATCCAGGCGCTGTTCATGGAAAATGTGCACGCCGAGGCGGCCAAGTCGATCCTGCTCGGACGCAGCGCGCGGCAGTGCGAGCTGATCGCGGGCGAGGAGGTCATCGTCGGCAAGGCCGGTTCGCGTTCCGGGCAGATCATCGGCGGGCAGACGCAGGCGACGATGCGTGTCGCCACCGGCTCCCTCGGTTCCTCCACCGGCATGAAGACCTATGTCCAGGTCGGCATCGACCCCTACCTGGAAAAGCAGATCGCCGACAAGGAGCACGAGTTCAAGCGCAAGTGCGACGAAGTCGACCGCGTCGTCAAGCTGCTCGCCTACTTCAAGCAGAACCCGCAGAAGGGCGCCGGCGGCGTGGCGGAAAAAGTGGAGGCCACGCGCCGCCAGCTGCTCGCCGAGATCGATCACCTGACCGCGGAAATGAAAGCGCTGCGCGCCAAGGTGGAACTGGCCGAACAGGCGACGGTGGAAGTGGCCGGCGAGATTTTCTACGGCGTGGAAGTGCGCATTGCGCAGCAGTGCTGGCAGGCGCCGGACGACATGGGCGGCGCGAAGCTCGAACTGCAGGGCGGCCGGATCGTCGCCGGCAAGTAGCGGAAGACGTAGCGGGAGAAGTGGCGGGAAGGGAGGCGGGAAGGGAGGCGGCGCCGGGCCGGAACGCAGCCGGCCCGGGTGTCACCCGCTCAGATGCCGCCCATGCACAGGTACTTCATCTCCAGGTATTCGTCGATCCCGTATTTCGATCCTTCGCGGCCCAGTCCGGATTGCTTGACGCCGCCGAAGGGGGCAACCTCGTTGGAGATGATGCCGGTATTGATGCCGACCATCCCGTATTCCAGCCTTTCCGCGACGCGCCAGATGCGGCCGATGTCGCGCGCATAGAAATAGCTGGCTAGGCCGAATTCGGTGTCGTTGGCGGCGGCGATCGCTTCCTCTTCCGTTTTGAACCTGGTGACGGCCGCGACCGGGCCGAAGGTTTCCTCGCGCATCACCTTCATGTCGGCCGTCACGTCGGCCAGCACGGTCGGCTCGAAGAACCGGCCGCCGAGCGCGTGCAGCTTGCCGCCGGTGAGCAGCTTCGCGCCTTTCGCCACCGCGTCGGCCACATGCTCTTCCACTTTCGCGACCGCCTGCGCGTCGATCAGCGGCCCTTGCGCCACGCCCTGCTCGAAGCCGTTGCCGACAGTGATCTTCGCCGCGCCGGCGGCCAGCTTCTCGACGAAGGCGTCATGGATGGTTTCGTGCACGTAGAAGCGGTTGGTGCACACGCAGGTCTGGCCGGCGTTGCGGTATTTCGAGATCAGCGCGCCTTCCACGGCGGCGTCGAGGTCGGCGTCGTCGAATACGATGAAGGGCGCGTGGCCGCCGAGCTCCAGCGCCAGCTTCTTGACGGTCGGCGCGCTTTGCTGCATCAGGATGCGGCCGACCGGCGTCGATCCGGTAAACGACAGGTGGCGCACGACCGGGCTGTCGCACAGGAGCTTGCCGACCTCGATCGAGCGCTGCGCATCGGCGGTCACCACGTTCATCACGCCCGGCGGCAGGCCGGCGCGATGCGCCAGCTCGGCCAGCGCCAAGGCGGAGAGCGGCGTCTGTTCGGCCGGCTTGATGACGATGGTGCAGCCGGCGGCGATCGCCGGGGCGACCTTGCGGGTAATCATCGCAATCGGGAAATTCCACGGCGTGATCGCCGCGCACACGCCGATCGGCTGTTTCAGCACCAGCATGCGCTTGTCGCTCCAGGTCGAGGCCAGCACGTCGCCCGACACGCGCTTGGCTTCCTCGGCGAACCATTCGACGAAGCTGGCGCCATACATCACCTCGCCCTTGGCTTCGGCCAGCGGCTTGCCCTGTTCGGCCGTCATCAGGATGCCGAGATCGTTCGCATGCAGCAGCATCAGTTCGAACCATTTGCGCATGATCGCCGCGCGCTCCTTCGCGGTTTTCGCCGACCAGGCCGGGAAGGCGGCTTGGGCGGCATCGATCGCGATCCGGGTTTCTTCCACACCCATGTTCGGCACCGACCCGATGGTGGCGCCATCGGCGGGATTGATGACATCGAAGGTGGCGTCGGCGCCGACCCAGGCGCCGTTCAGATAAGCCTGGTTGCGCAGCAGCGCACCGTCGTGCAGCTTGGGCAGACCTTTGACATGTTGCAGCATGATTCCTCTCCTTGTCGGTCGCGATGTATGTTGGGGAGCAAAGAATCAAGCATAGCGCAATCCTTCCGACAGTGCCCGGGGCTCAGCCGCCGTTTCTGTTGCGTTGCACCGTGCGAACGAAATCGGCCAGCCTGCGGCCTTCCATGCTCGGATAGTTTTCCGCGGCTGCCAGCAGCCGGATGCGGTCCAGCCGGAACGAGCGGAAGTCGCGCCGCAGTTCGCACCAGGCGGCGATCAGCCAGGTGCCGCCGAAAAAATAAAGCGCCAGCGGCCAGATCACGCGGCGCGACACCTTCGCTTCGGCGTCGGCGTATTCCAGCTGCAGCTTGCGCTGCCGGCCGATCGCCTGGCGGATGGTTTCCAGCCGTTCGCCGTGCACGGGATCGATGTGAAAGGCCGGGGCGAACAGCGCGGTGGCCTCGACGAAGCTGCGCTTATCCTTGGGCAAGGCGAGCGTGATTTTCGCCAGCGCCGCGGCGGCCGATGCCGCCAGCTGCGGGCCGCCCCAGGCCTGCACCATGCGCATGCCGGTCACCAGCGCGTCGATTTCGTCGGGAGAGAACATGAGCGGCTGCAAGTCGAAGCCGGCCTTGATGCGGTAACCGACGCCGGCTTCGCCCTCGACCGGCACGCCGGACAGGGACAGATCGCGGATGTCGCGGTAGATCGTGCGTTCCGACACCGCCAGCCAGTCGGCCAGCTGCCGCGCGGTCGTCAGGCGGCGGCCGCGCAGGTACTGGGCGATCTGGAACAGGCGGTCGGCGCGGCGCATCAGACCGGCGCTCCGAGCGCGGCAAGTTCGGCGCGCATGGCAAATACGGCCTCGGGCTGCGAGCCAAGCGGGCACGGGATCGGCTGGCGGTTCGTTTGCATCATGTCATTTTGGCAAAGACATCATGTGACGTCCAGCGTCCGCTCAGGCCTCGGCATGCAAGGCGAGGCGGTTGCCTTCGGTGTCCATGAAATGCGCGATATAGCCGAGGTTGCGCGGCAATTCCATTTTCTCCATCAGGATGCGTCCGCCGGCGGCTTCGATCCGCGCCAGGACCGTGTCGATGCCGGAAGTGGCGTCGAGGTAGAGGATCGGGCCGTTTTCGTTCGGCACGAAATGCTCGCCATGCACGACGCAGCCGACGCCGTCGCCGTCTTGCGCGGTGAAAATGCCCATCGGGAATTCTCCGAATTGCTCCACCTTCAGCTTGGTATCGAAGATGGCTTCGTAAAAGCCGACCGCGCGGGAGAAGTCGGCGGAGGGGATTTCGAACCAGTTGATTTTCGTTTGCATGATGCGCTCCTTGAAGATGATATGCCACATGGCATAGGCGCATCATGCGGGAGGGCTCCTGACAGCATTGTGTCAGTAGGCGCTGCGTTATTCCTGCTTCGGTTTCGCCGCCTCGCGCCGGTTGAAGCCCGCCACCATCTCGAAGCGGAACAGCCGGCATTCCAGCGCGCCGTTGTAGAACGGCGTCTTGCGCGATTCCTTCAGCCGCAGCATCTTGGGCAGGCCGATATCGGCGGTGAACAGGAAGACCTGCCAGCCGGCGAAGCGCTGCTTCAGCGTGGCGCTGAACGCGCTGTAGAACGACGCCGCCATTTCGTCCGGCGCCTGCGAATGGTCGCCGCGCACGCCGATGCGCTCGCCGTACGGCGGGTTGGTTAGGATGATGCCCGGCTGTTCGGTGGGCGGCTTCACTTCCTGCGCCTCGATCTGCTTGAGCGGCACCTCGAACTGGATGCCGGCATTGCGCAGGTTGTTGCGCGTCATGACGATCATGTCGCCGGAAATGTCGCTGCCGAAAATGGTCGGCGTGGTCGGCAGCGGATTCGGCTTGAAACTGCCCTTGATGGCCAGCCATTCGTCGGCATCGAAGCCATGGAACTTCTCGAAGGCGAAGCGGCGCCGCGCGCCGGGCGGAATGCCGGCGAGGATCTGCGCGGCTTCGATGAGGATGGTGCCGGAGCCGCACATCGGGTCGAACAGCACGGTGCCCGGTTTCCAGCCCGACACGCGCAGCAGGCCGGCGGCGAGGTTTTCGCGCAGCGGCGCATCGCCCGTCTCCTGGCGCCAGCCGCGCTTGAACAGCGCCTCGCCCGAGGTGTCCAGGTACAGCGTGAACGTGTGCGCGTCGAGGAAGCCGACGATGCGCATGTCCGGCGTGCGGGTATTGACCGAGGGACGCTTCGCGTAGAGATCGCGGAAGCGGTCGCAGACCGCATCCTTGATTTTCAGCGTGGTGAATTCCAGGCTTTTCAGCGGCGACTTGATCGCGGTGAGATCGACCCGGATCGTGCGGTCGACGCCGAACCATTCTTCCCACGGCGCGGCCAGCGTCAGGTCGTAAATGTCGTTTTCGTTGGTGTAGCTGCCGTGGGCGATGCGCAGCAGCACGCGCGACGCGATGCGCGAGTGCAGGTTGAGGCGATAGGCGTCGGCGAGCGCGCCGGAGCAGTGCACGCCGCCCGGCACCTGGTTATGCACTTTGAGCGTGCGGCTGTGCTGTGCGATTTCGCCGATTTCCTCGGCCAATGCGGCTTCGAGACCGCGCGGGCAGGGGCAGAAAAAAGAATGCGACATGGGGAACCCTTTATCCGTGAACATTTGCCGGGCGACGGCCGCCCGGCGGTGGAGAGAATCAGAATGGCTTGACCACGACCATGATGACCGCGATGAACAGCCCGATGGTCGGCACTTCATTGAACCAGCGATACCAGACGTGGCTGCGCGTGTTGCCGCCTTTTTCGAATGTCTTCAGCAGCGCGCCGCACATGTGGTGATAACCGATCAGCAGCACCACGACGGCGAGCTTCACATGCATCCACGCATTGCCCGGCCCCTTGCCGATGCCGTAACCGAGCCACAGCCACAGGCCGAAAACCAGCGTCGGAATCATCAGGATCGTCATGAAGCGGTACAGCTTGCGCGCCATCAGCAGCAGGCGCGCGGCCGCCTTCGGGTCGCTTTCCATCGCCAGGTTGACGTAAATGCGCGGCAGGTAGAACAGCCCGGCGAACCAGGACGCGACGAAGATGATATGCAGCGCTTTGACCCAGAGGTACATGGTTTTTCCGTTCTTGAAATTATTCGCGTACTTCGCCGTGGTGGTGGAGCCGGGGGGGAGCCGGGAATTCAGACGGCATGCCGTCTGCCGGCGAACCGGGGCACGCCCCGCGCCGGCGGAACGGTATCGCCTTGCAAGGCGATACGCCGTTTGCATGGCATTTATTCACGAATTTCCCCATGCCCGAACACCACGTACTTCAGCGAAGTCAGTCCTTCCAGGCCGACCGGGCCGCGCGCATGCAGCTTGTCGTTCGAGATGCCGATTTCCGCGCCCAGGCCGTATTCGAAGCCGTCCGCGAAGCGCGTCGACGCATTGACCATCACCGATGCCGAATCGACTTCGCGCAAGAAGCGCATCGCGCGGCTGTAATCCTCGGTGACGATCGCATCGGTATGCTGCGACGAATAGGTGTTGATGTGCTCGATCGCCTCGTCGACGCCGCCGACCAGCTTCACCGCCAGGATCGCGGCCAGATATTCGGTGCGCCAGTCTTCCTCGGTGGCGGCGCTCAGGTGCGGATAGCCGGCGAGGATGGCGCGCGCTTCGTCGTCGGCGCGCAGTTCGACATCCTTGCTGCCGTACAGCTCGGCGAGCTTCGGCAAGACCTGCGGCGCGATGGCGCGCGCCACCAGCAGCGTTTCCATCGTGTTGCAGGTGCCATAGCGGTGGCACTTGGCGTTGAACGAGATCTTCAGCGCCTTCTCGATGTCGGCCTTATCGTCGATGTACACATGGCAGATACCGTCCAGGTGCTTGATCATCGGCACCGTTGCTTCCTGCATCAGGCGCTCGATCAGGCCCTTGCCGCCGCGCGGCACGATCACGTCCACGTATTGCGGCATGGTGATCAGCTCGCCCACGGCCGCGCGGTCGGTGGTTTCGACGATCTGCACCGCGTCCTGCGGCAGGCCGGCGCCGGCCAGGCCTTCCTTGACCAGTTTTGCCAGCGCCTGGTTGCAGTGGATCGCTTCCGAACCGCCGCGCAGGATGGTCGCGTTGCCGCTCTTGATGCACAGGCCGGCGGCGTCGACCGTCACGTTCGGGCGCGCTTCGTAGATGATGCCGATCACGCCGAGCGGCACGCGCATCTGGCCGACCTGGATGCCGGTCGGGCGGTATTTCATGTTCGAGATCTCGCCGATCGGATCGGGCAGCGCGACGATCTGCTCCAGGCCTTCGGCCATGGTGGCGATCGCCTTGTCGGACAGGGTCAAACGGTCCAGCATGGCCGGCGCCAGGCCGTTGGCACGGGCCGCTTCCAGGTCCTTCTGGTTGGCGGCGCGCAGCGCATCCGCCTCGCGCCGGATCGCAGCCGCGATCAGCGACAGCGCGCGATTCTTCGCGCTGGTGTCGGCCTTGGCCATCGAACGCGACGCCTTGCGCGCGCGCTGGCCGACTTCGTTCATGTAATGCTTGATGTCCATTTTTATGAGCCTGCCTAAAATTTTTCTCGAATTCCGTAGCGCGTCCTAACGCGCGACTTTCAGCCCAAGCTGCAACAGTGCGTCCCACGCATCGCCGGCAAACGCCTTTGCCCGCAATCCCTTGACCATCTTATCGATTTGCGCCGCCTCCTGCAGAGCCGCTTCCAGCACGGGCAGCTTCAGCCGGCGCAGCGCCGGTTCCATCAGCCGCTCGCGCGGCCCCCAGATGCGGTATTCCTTCATCAGCATGCCGAGCGCCTTGCCCTGCGCGACGCCGGCCTTCAGTCTCAGCAACGTACGGATTTCCTCGGCCATCGCCCACAGTACCAGCGGCAGCGCCTCGCCTTCGCCCTTCAAGCCTTCGATCATGCGCACCAGGCGTGCCGCGTCGCCGGCCAGCATCGCCTCGTTCAGCTTGAACACGTCATAGCGCGCGACGTTGAGCACCGCGTCCTGCACCTGCTCGAAGCTCAGTTTGCCCTCGGGGTAGAGCAATGCCAGCTTCTGGATTTCCTGGTGCGCCGCGAGCAGGTTGCCCTCCACCCGGTCGGTGATGAAATCGATGCTCTGCCGGTCGGCGCTCTGCCTTTGCGCGGCGAGCCGGCCGCCGATCCAGCCGGGCAACTGCGCGCGCTCCACCAGCGGGATGTCGATGTACACGCCGGCCTGCTGCAGGGCCGCGACCCATGCGCTTTTCTGTGTCGCCCAATCCAGCTTGGGCAGCGTCACCAGCGTCACGTTATCCGGATTGAGCGCGTCGACATATTCCTGCAGCGCCTGCCCGCCGTCCTTGCCCGGTTTGCCCGTCGGGATGCGCAGCTCGATCAGCTTGCGGTCGCCGAACAGCGACTGCGACTGATTGGCGGCGAGCAGTTCGCCCCATTTGAAGCTGCGCTCGACCACCAGCACTTCGCGCTCGGAATAGCCCTGCGCGCGCGCCGTCCTGCGGATCTTGTCGGCCGCCTCCAGCGCCAGCAGATGCTCGTCGCTGGTGATCACGTAGAGCGGCGCCAGCGATTTCGCCAGATGCGCGTCCAGAGCGTCAAGCCGCAGTTGCATCGTTTGTCCCGCCGCTGCCTTACACCGACTTGATCGCGTACAGGCGGCGCAGCAGCTGCTGCACCAGGTCGCTCTGCATGTCGCGGTACAGCAGCGCCTCCTCGTTTTCCTTCGCCATCACGGCCGATTCGTTGAAGCTGATGTCGCGCTTCAGGACGATGTCGGTGGGCGCGATCACTTCCTTGTTCTTGTCGTCGCGTACGCGGAAACGCACCTTGTAGTACAGCGTGTACTCGCGGATTCGGCCCTGCGTGTTCAGCGACAGGACGGCTTTTTCGCGCGTCTCCGACAGCACGTCGAGCGTCACCTGTGCCGCCTTGGGATCGCTGACCACCTGCGTGTGATCGGTGGCCCGGATATAGCGCTTGAGCTCGGCGCCGAGCGGCGAGTTATCCGGGAGCGCGACATAAATCGTCTCGAACGGCAGCGCGCTTCCCCCGGAACCGCGCAGCTGGAAACCGCAGGCGGACAGCAGCAGGGAAGTTGCCAGGGCGAGAATACAGGCGGCACGACGGCTCATGGGCTCTCCGATGCGTCAGGCGACGATGTTGACCAGTTTGCCGGGCACGATGATCACCTTCTTCGGCGCGCCTTCGACGAACTTCTTCACGTTTTCGTTGGCCAGCGCGGCGGCTTCGATGGCTGCCTTGTCGGCGTCCTTCGGCACCTTCACGCTGCCGCGCAGTTTTCCGTTGACCTGCACCACCAGCTCGATTTCGGCCTGCTCCAGCGCGGCGGGATCGACCTGCGGCCAGGGCGCGTCGAGGATGTCGCCATAGGTCTTCACAAAGCCGAGCTCGTTCCACAGCACGGAGGTGATGTGCGGCGCCACCGGATTCAGCATGCGCAGGAAGATCGACAAGGCTTCGCGGATGACGGCGGCGCCCGAGTCGTCGAGCCTGGCGTCTTCCAGCGTGTTGAGCATCTTCATGCAGGCGGAAACCACGGTGTTGTACTGCAGGCGCTTGTAGTCGTGCTCGGCCTGCTGCAGGATCTTGTACACCTCGCGGCGCAGCGCCTTCTGCTGTTCCGTCAGGGCGGCGGCGTCGAGCGCGCCGGCGGCGGCCACGCGCGCCGACTGCGCGTACGCGAACGCCCACACCCGGCGCAGGAAGCGATGCGCGCCTTCGACGCCGGCGTCGTTCCACTCCAGCGTCTGTTCCGGCGGCGAGGCGAACATCACGAACAGGCGCGCGGTGTCGGCGCCGTACTGGTCGATCAGTTCCTGCGGATCGACGCCGTTGTTCTTCGACTTCGACATCGTCGTCATCTCGTATTCGAGCGGCGTGCCGTCCTTCTTTAGCTTGCCGCCGATGACCTGGCCGTGTTCGTTGGTGAGGACGTCGACTTCATGCTCCCAGTAGTAGTTCTTGCCGCCGTCGGCCGGCTTGTGGAAGAACGCGCCTTTCAACACCATGCCCTGCGTGAGCAGGTTGACGAAAGGCTCGTCGATCTTCACCAGGCCGAGGTCGCGCATCACCTTGGTCCAGAAGCGCGCGTACAGCAGGTGCAGGATCGCGTGCTCGATGCCGCCGATGTACTGGTCCATCGGCATCCAGTAATCGGTGCCGCCGTCGACCATTTTCTCGTTGTTGGTCGGATCGCAGTAGCGCATGAAATACCAGGACGAATCGACGAAGGTGTCCATCGTGTCGGTTTCGCGCCGCGCCGGCTTACCGCAGCACGGGCAATCCACTTTCAGGAAATCCTCGCGCTTGTTGAGCGGGTTGCCGGTACCGTCCGGCACGCAATCCTGCGGCAGCACGACCGGCAAGTCCTTCTCGGGCACCGGCACCGGGCCGCAGGAGTCGCAGTGGATGATCGGGATCGGCGTGCCCCAGTAGCGCTGCCGCGAAATGCCCCAGTCGCGCAGGCGCCAGGTGATTTTCTTTTCGCCGTCGGCCTTGACCGCCAAGTCGGCGGCGATCCTGTCGACCGCTTCCTTGTAGCGCAGGCCGTCGTAGATGCCGGAGTTGACCGTCACGCCGCGCTGCTTGTCGGCATACCATTCCTGCCAGGCGTCGGTCGAATACGTTTCTCCTTCCACCGCGATCACCTGCTTGATCGGCAGGTTGTATTTTTTCGCAAACGCGAAATCGCGCTCGTCGTGCGCCGGCACGCCCATCACGGCGCCGTCGCCGTAGCTCATCAGCACGTAGTTGCCGACCCAGACTTCCACTTTCTCGCCGGTCAGCGGGTGCGTGACGAACAGGCCGGTCGGCATGCCTTCCTTCTCGCGCAGCGCGAGTTCGGCTTCGGTGGTGCCGCCTTTCTTGCATTCCTCGATGAAGGCGGCGAGCTTCGGGTTCGATGCCGCCGCATGCGCGGCCAGCGGATGCTCCGGCGCCACCGCGCAGAACGTCACGCCCATGATGGTGTCGGCGCGCGTGGTGAACACGAACAGCTTGCCGTCCTGGATCGGCTTGCCGTCCGCGCTGCGGATAGCGTGCGGGAACGCGAAGCGCACGCCTTCGCTCTTGCCGATCCAGTTTTCCTGCATCAGGCGCACGCGCTCCGGCCAGCCCGGCAGCTTGTTGACCACATGGTCGAGCAGTTCCTCGGCGTAGTCGGTGATCTTCAGGTAGTAGCCGGGAATCTCCCGTTTTTCCACCAGCGCGCCGGTGCGCCAGCCGCGGCCGTCGATCACCTGCTCGTTGGCGAGCACGGTCTGGTCGACCGGGTCCCAGTTCACGATCTGCGTCTTGCGGTAGGCGATGCCTTTTTCCAGCATCTTCAGGAACAGCCACTGGTTCCACTTGTAATAGCTCGGATCGCAGGTGGCGACTTCGCGCGACCAGTCGATCGCCAGCCCCATCGCCTGCATCTGCTTCTTCATGTAGGCGATGTTGTCGTAAGTCCACTGCGCCGGCGGCACCTTGTTCTTCAGCGCCGCGTTTTCCGCCGGCAGGCCGAACGCATCCCAGCCCATCGGCATCAGCACGTTGTAGCCGTTCATACGCAGAAAGCGCGTCAACATGTCGTTGATCGTATAGTTGCGCACATGGCCCATGTGCAGCTTGCCGGACGGGTAGGGCAGCATCGAGCAGGCATAGAACTTGGGCTTATCCTTGCCGTTCTTGTCTTTCGCGTGTTCGACGGTTTTGTACGCATCAATGGCGCGCCAGTGGTCTTGCGCCGCTTTTTCGACGTCGGCGGGGAGATATTTTTCTTGCATGACGGATGAAGCTGAGAAAGTGGATTTGAACCCGCCATTATACTGGCTAGGCCGACGCTATTGCCGTCGCTTCGGCAAGGAAATTCGTCGAAAAATCAACGGAGAAGCACGGCCAGCGCCGGTTTTTCGCCGTTTTCCGCGTAACGTTCGTTGACGGCGGCGCTGCAGTCGAGCAGCGCATCCAGGATTTCCGGTGCGTGGCGGCGCAGAAAGTCGGTGTGGAGTACCTCGATCCGCAGGGTTTCCTCCGGGCCGAGCATGAATTTCGACATGCCGTCGTTGTCGCGCAGCGTGCTCAGGCAGTCGATCCAGGCATCCATATTGCGGCCGTAAAAGTCCGGAAAACCGAATGCCGCCTGGCTTTCACGATGAAAATCGTGCCAGTTCCGGATTATTTTCCCATCCAGCTGTGCGGCAGGCATGGCTTACTGTTTGGGCGGCTCTTTCGAATCGGTCACGAATCCCATCTTGGTCATGCCGTTGGTCTGGGCGGCGGACATGACCTGGGCAATGATTTCATAGCGCGTGGACTTGTCGGCGCGCAGCTGCAATTCCGGCTGCGGCTGCTTCTTCGCCGCTTCGGCCAGCCTGGCGTCGAGGTCTTTCTGCTCGATCGGATCGTTGTTCCAGAAAATCCTGCCTTCGCCATTGATCGACAGCGAGATCGTTTCCGGCTTTTCCGGCGCCGGCGCCGATTGCGCAGCCGGCAGGTCCAGCTTGATCGCATGCGTGAACAGCGGTGCGGTGATGATGAAGATCACCAGCAGCACCAGCATCACGTCCACCATCGGCGTGACATTGATGTCCGACATCGGAGTGCCCTGCTTGTCGTTGTTGAATCCGCCGAATGCCATGTCTGTACTCCGGAAAGATTATTTGCCGACGCGCGCGCCGGTGGTGAGGTAGGCATGCAGGTCGTGCGCGAACGCGTCCAGTTCGGCCAGCGTCACGCGATTGACGCGGGTGAACGCGTTGTAGGCAAGCACCGCCGGAATCGCCACCACCAGACCGAGCGCGGTCATGATCAGTGCCTCGCCGACCGGTCCCGCGACCTTGTCGATCTGCACCGTGCCGGCGGTCGACACGGCGACCAGCGCGTGGTAAATGCCCCAGACGGTGCCGAACAGGCCGACGAACGGGGCGGTCGAGCCGACCGACGCCAGCAGCGTCAGGCCGCTTTCCAGGCGCGACGACACGCGGTTGATTTCCTGGCGCAGGGTGCGCGTGATCAGTTCGCTTGGGTCGACGTTGGCGTTGAGCGAGCCGGCTTGCGAGCGGATGTTGGCCGCTTCCACGCTTTGCGCAGCCAGCGGGGTATAGACGTTTTCGCTGTCGGCCTTCTTGACGACGGCGATCGCATCGTCGAGCGTGGGCGCTTTCCAGAAGCCTTCCAGCGCGCTTGCGCTTCTGCGGATGCGCCAGGAACTCCATGCCTTGGAAAAGATGTAATACCAGCTGACCACCGACATCAACAGCAGCAGATAGGCGACCGCATGCGTGACGGCGTCGCCCTGAGCCCAGTAATGCGCGAATCCGAGAGTTTGGTTCATGGTTGTCAATCGATGGGAAATTAGTCTTGAAGTTTAAACGGAACGGGAACGCGATACCACTCTCCGACTGGCTTGCCGTCGACTGTGGCCGGGCTGAAGCGCCAAGTCTGTACCGTGCTGCGCGCCGATTCGTCAAGCAGCGGATAGCCGCTGGTGGACGCGATTTCCACCTTGGCTGCCGTCCCGTCCGGGTTGACAAAGACGCGCAGTTCGACCGTGCCTTGTTCTTCACGCTGACGCGACAGGCGCGGGTAGGGCGGCTTGCGGTTGCCGGTCGCGTAATTGGCGGGAATGGAAACGCCGGTCTTGACCGGGGGCGTCGGTGCCTGTGCAACCGGGAGCGACGGTGCGGATGGCGCACTGGCGGCGGCATTGCTGGTGGCCGGGGCTGCAGGGACAGGAGGTGCTTCCGATGCCCTGGCTTGCGTTGTTGCTGGCGCTTGCGAGTGCGCTGGCGTAGAAGAGGCGGGGCGCTTGTATTTCGGTGGCGGACGATCGCGTGGCGGTTCGACCGGCGCGACCGGCAATGGTGCCGGCGGCGTTGGTCGCTTCGGTTCTTGTAGCAGTTGCACTGAAACCGGCTTGGGTGGCGTGACGCCGTGGTGCACGCTGCGCAAGCCGGCGATGACCAGTGCGATCAGCGCGGCATGCAGCAGCGCCGTGGCGCAGGCCGGTATCCATGACGAGGCGGGTTTCATGCTGCTCGTTTCGCCTCAATCAGCAAGATTACTTCAGCCCGAGCACGTCCTGCATGTCGAACAGGCCGGTTTTCTTGTCCGCCAAAAAGCGCGCCGCGCGCAGGCTGCCTACCGCATAACTGATACGGCTGGACGATTTGTGCGTGATCTCGATGCGCTCACCGATACCGGCGAACAGCACGGTGTGATCGCCGACGATATCGCCGCCGCGAATCGTCGCAAAGCCGATCGAGGAGGGATCGCGCTCTCCGGTCACGCCTTCGCGCGCGTAGACGGCGACGTCCTTCAGGTTGCGGCCGAGCGCGCCGGCGATCACTTCACCCATCTTGAGCGCGGTGCCGGACGGCGCATCGACCTTGTGCCGGTGATGCGCTTCGATGATTTCGATGTCGTAGCCGTGCGAAAAGCTCTTGGCGGCCATTTCCAGCAGCTTCATCGTCACGTTCACGCCGACGCTCATGTTGGGCGCGAAGACGATCGCGGTCTTGTGTGCGGCGGCGGCGATCGTGGCCTTGCCGGCTTCATCGAAACCGGTGGTGCCGATGATCATCTTGATGCCATGTTGCGCGCAATATTCGAGATGCTTCAGGGTGCCTTCCGGGCGCGTGAAGTCGATCAGAAATTCGGCCTGGGCCAAGCCCTTGCCCAGGTCGGATTCGATCATCACGCCGGAGGGCTTGCCGAGGAAGGAAGCGGCATCGGTGCCGATGCCCGGCGCTGATGCGACATCGAGCGCGCCGGCCAGCGTCGCGTCTTCCGCATTTTGGATGGTTTCGATCAGCATGCGGCCCATGCGGCCGGAAGCGCCTGCTACGGCGATTTTCAGTGGAGTCATGTGGTGCCTGTTGATTTATTTGCTTTGTGCTGAAGCGCCCGGCGCGGAACCTGCGATCAAGGCGAGGTATTCCTGCTCGGTCGGCAGTTGTCCGCCTTCGATGCGTACCAGCCGGTTGTCCTTGAAAAAGACGCTGACATGGCTGGAAAGGACTTCGCCGTTGCGCTTTTTCAGGCGGAATACATAATCCCAGCGATCCGCATGAAATATATCGGTCAGCAATGGCGTGCCGAGTGCGAAACGGACTTGCTCGCGCGTGATCGCTTCCTTGCGCTGCATGCCTTCCTTGAGTTGGGCAAGCATTTCGCGCGAAATGAAGTTGCCTTGCTGGATATCGACGCGATAAGGGGTGAAGATGCCGAGGAAGCGCCGCATGCCGCTCGGGGCGGCGGTCGTCACGCCTTCGGTGTCGCTGCTCCGCGGTACGGCGCTGGCAGTGGCCGGCTCATCGATCAAGGGATTTTTCGATGCGCACCCGGCCAGGCAGGCGGCGGCCAGGCAAAGCGCGCCGGCGATGGCCGGTGTACGGCCAGTGCGAGAGAAGTGCATTCTCATAAATGAGTCTCAATTCGTTGAGCAATTGGGCCAAAACGCTATATGATAAAGCAGATACCTGAATTTCGACCAACAACATGCCTAGCAATCCTTCCGAGCTGAAAGCCAGCGGCCTCAAAGCGACGCTGCCGAGACTGAAGATTCTCGAGATCTTCCAGAATAGCGCGGTGCGTCACCTGAGCGCCGAAGATGTCTACAAGATTCTGTTGAACGAGAACATGGATGTCGGTCTGGCGACGGTCTATCGCGTGCTTACGCAATTCGAGCAGGCAGGCTTGTTGCATCGGAATCACTTTGAAACCGGCAAGGCCGTGTTCGAACTGAACGAAGGCTCCCACCACGATCACCTGGTTTGTCTCGACTGCGGCCGCGTCGAGGAATTCTTCGATGATGAAATCGAAAAGCGCCAGCAGATCATTGCCAAGGAACGCGGATTCAATATCGCCGAGCACGCGTTGGCGCTGTACGGGCATTGCACCAAGAAAGACTGCCCGCATCGCAATCGCTGACAGCCTTGCCTCGCGCGCCGTTTTTTGACGGCCGTCATGCATCGAAGAAAATTTCCAATAGGCACGTATTTCGGCAAGTGCTACAAGGTAGTATTGGGCGCTCGCGTCTCGAATAGATAATGTTTGCAGTTTGATAATGAAGGCCGAAACAAGAAATTTCCCGCGCAAGATATTTCGGTGCCATGCCCGGATCTCGCTGCCGGGGCGGCCGCCGCAGGCTTGCCGTACGATCGATATCTCGCTCAATGGCTTGTGCCTGTCCTTGTCCGAACAGTTGAAGGTCGGGCAAGCGTGCACGATCGCATTCGAAGCGCCGTTGACGGGCCGGCATGTGCCGGTCGTGTTGAATGCAAAGGTGATCTACAGTATTTTGAGCGGCACCGACGGCTTCAGGACGGGCGTGCAATTCGTGCAGCTCGACGCAGCAACCGAGAAGATCATTTCCGAACTGATGACCTGACGTCTTGCCGCGGGCTGGCAAGCGATCCAGCCGGGGGGGCAACCGGATCTGATGAATGAAGGCGCGGGTCAGGAATGGCTCAGCGCGCTCGACAGCAGCTTGGCCGTGATATCGACGATCGGGATCACTCTCTCGTAGGCCATGCGGGTCGGCCCGATCACGCCGAGCGTGCCGACGATCTTGCCGTTCACTTCATATGGCGCGGTCACGACGCTCATGTCATCCACCGGCACCAGCTGCGACTCGCCGCCGATGAAAATCTGCACGCCGCTCGCCTTGCTGGAAAAATCGAGCAGCTGCATCAGGCTGGTCTTTTGTTCGAACAGGTCGAACAGCTTGCGCAGCGACGTCATGTTGGACGCCAGGTCGGTCACGCTCAGTAGGTTGCGTTCGCCCGAAATCACCACGTCGTCCGCATGTTCGGCCATCACATCGCTGCCGGCTTCGACCGCCGCCTGCATCAGCCGCGTCATGTCGTCGCGCAGCTGGCGCAACTCGCCCTGCAGCCTGGCGCGCACTTCGTCGAAGCTGGTGCCGGCGTAGTTCTGGTTGATGTAGTTGGCGGCCTGGATCAGCTGGGCCGGGGTGTAGTCGACATCGGTCAGCAGCAGGCGGTTCTGCACGTCGCCGTTGGGCGCGACGATCACCAGCAGGATGCGTTTTTCGGACAGCCGCAGGAATTCGATCTGCTGGAACACCGACTCGTGGCGCGGCGTCATCACCACGCCGGCGAACTGGGACAGCGAGGATAGCACCTGGGCCGCGTTGGCGATGATCTTTTGCTGCGAAGCGGAATGCAGGCGCGGTTGCAGTTTCGATTCGACGGTGGTTTCGTCGATCGGCTGCACCGTCAGCAGGGTGTCGACGAAAACCCGGTAGCCGCGTGGGGTCGGCACCCGCCCGGCGGAAGTATGCGGGCTGGCGACGAATCCCATTTCTTCCAGGTCGGCCATGATGTTGCGGATTGTCGCGGGCGACAGATCGAGGCCGGAGATTTTCGATAGCGCACGCGAACCGACAGGCTGGCCATCGGCGATGTACCGTTCGACCAATGCCTTGAGCAATGTTTGTGCACGAGAATCGAGTTGCATACCATTATTTTAGCGAGCCGCCGCAACGCGAACCAGTATTGTTGCAGCGAGGATTTATTCAGATTCGACAGTTGTTAGACTTTTACTATCCGCTCGCTTATCCATTGTTCCAGCTCAAATAACGTATTGCAAATGGCGTCCGGGCGGACCTGTTCCGCCAGTGGGCGTCCCGGCTCCAGTTCCGGGCGATTGATCCAGACGGCGTGCAAGCCGGCATTCTGCGCGCCTTGCACGTCGAGCACAGGGTCATCGCCCACATAGACCGCCTCCTGCGGCGCCACCCCGATGGCCCGGCAGGCGGCATGAAAGATGGCGGCGTCGGGTTTGGCGCGGCCGATCCGGTGCGCCGCTACCGATACTTGAAAATAGTGCGCCATCCCGATCGCTTCCAGATCGGCAACACCGTTCGATACCGATCCGAGGGGGACGATGCCGCGCAGCCGTTCCAGCGCCGGCAGGACGTCATCGAACGGCGTCACTTCGTTGCGCGCACGCGAAAAAACCGCCATCGCCTGATCGACCAGCGCGACATTCTCGCCGGCACTCAGGAACGCTTCGGTCAGTCCGGCCTGGCGCAGGCGGCGCAAATCCAGTTGATACACCGGATCGGTGGCCATCAATTCCTGGCGCCGCGCGCGCAGGCTTTCAATTGTGAACTGCCGGGTCACGGCGGGCGCATGCTCGGCCAGCCAGGCGAACAGGATGTTTTCCGCGCGTTCAATCACCGGGACGATCGGCCACAGCGTATCGTCGAGATCAAACAGAACGGCTTTGATGGCAGACATATGCATCCATATAGGTACTAAATGTTTCGTTTCAACGATCGACTTGTGTAACAGCCTGCCAAATTATGGTCTAATCTGCTGCATGTTGCCTTCCAAGCCAGCCGTCCAGCCCACTGCCTTCAAGACTATTGCCATTGTCGGCAAGTACATGGCAGGCATTGCCGAATCCCTGTCGGAGGTTGCCGCTTTCCTTGCTGCATCCGGGCATGATGTCGTGTTCGAGGCGGCTACCGCGAAAACCGTTGGCTTGAGCAATGCGGTGGCGATGACGCCGGCCGAAATCGGCGAGCATGCCGACGTGGCCATCGTGCTGGGCGGCGACGGCACCATGCTCGGCATTGCGCGCCAGCTCGCGCCGTACAACGTGCCCTTAATCGGCATCAACCAGGGCCGGCTCGGCTTCATGACCGATATTTCCCAGGAAGGGATGATACCGGTGCTGGCGGATATGCTGGAAGGCAAGCTGGAATCGGAGCAGCGCAGTCTGCTGGAAGGCTCGGTGCTGCGCGACGGCGAGGTCATCTTTCATGCGCTGGCATTCAACGACGTGGTGGTGTCGCGCGGTTCCACCTCCGGCATGGCGGAATTGAAAGTCGAGGTCGATGGCCGCTTCATGTACAACCAGCGCTCCGACGGTCTGATCGTGGCCACGCCGACCGGTTCCACCGCCTATGCCTTGTCGGCCGGCGGTCCCTTGCTGCATCCCAGTCTTTCCGGCATCGTGCTGGTGCCGATCGCGCCGCATGCCTTGTCCAACCGGCCCATCGTCGTGCCTGATTCGAGCTCGATCATGATCGAGATCATGGGCGGGCGCGACATCAGTGTCAATTTCGACATGCAGTCGCTCGCCAGCCTGCAGCATCATGACCGCATCGTGGTCAGGCGTTCGGCGCACACCATTACCTTCCTGCATCCGCAAGGCTGGAGCTACTACGATACCTTGCGGGAAAAGCTTCACTGGCACGAGTACCCATCCGTGGCGGGGCAGTTAAAATAACGCCTTTGTTTTCGCCACCTCGACACAGTACATGCTGCGTACACTTTCCATTCGCGATTTCGTCATCGTCGATTCCATCGAACTCGAGTTCGCGCCGGGCTTCACGGTATTCACCGGCGAGACCGGCGCCGGCAAATCGATCCTGATCGACGCGCTGGCGCTGACCCTGGGTGGACGCGGCGACGCCAGCATGGTGCGCGAAGGCGCGGCGAAAACCGACATCACCGCCGAATTTTCGACGCATGAGCAAGTCGACGCCTGGCTGGCCGACAATGAATTCGGCAACGAAGAAGGCGGCGTGCTGCTGCGCCGCGTGATCGACAATGCCGGCCGCTCCAAGGCCTTCATCAACGGCATCAGCGCCACCGCCGCGCAGTTGCGCGAACTGGGCGAGATGCTGGTCGATATCCACGGCCAGCATGCGCACCAGTCGCTGCTGAAAGCCGACGCGCAGCGCATGCTGCTCGACAGCCAGGCCGGCCTGCTGGAGGACGCCAAGGCCGTGGCCGCCGCCTACAAGGCCTGGCGCGCGCTGGCCCGGCAGCGCGAAGAGTTCGAAGTCAATGCCAGGAATGTCATGCTGGAGCGCGAGCGCCTCGAATGGCAGGTCGGCGAGCTGGAAAAGCTCGCGGTCAAGCCGGGCGAATGGGCCGAGATCAGCAACGAACACAGCCGCCTCGCGCATGCCGCGAGCCTGATCGAAGGCGCGCAGGAAGCGCTCAATGCGATCTCCGAATCCGACAACCCGATGCTGTCGCAGTTGTCTGCCCTGACACAAAAGCTGGGCAAGCTGGCCGATGTCGACGCTGCCCTGAAGCCGGTGCTGGAAGCGCTGGAGCCGGCGCGCATCCAGCTGCAGGAGGCGGTGTATGCGCTCAACGATTACCTCGGGCGCGTCGAACTCGATCCGGAGCGCCTGCAGGAAGTGGAGGCGCGGCTGGATGCGATCCACTCCACCGCGCGCAAGTTCCGCGTCGCGCCGGAAGAACTGCCGCAGGAATACGCGACCCTGTCCGCGCAGTTGCGGCAGCTGGCCGATGCCAGCGACCTGGAGGCGATGCGCGCGCAGGAGGAAAAGCTGAAGGCGGCCTACCTGGGCTTGGCGGAAAGGCTGTCGAAGGCGCGCGCCAGCGCGGCCAAGGCATTGGGCGAGGCGGTGACTGCCGCCATGCAGGACCTGAGCATGGCCGGCGGGCGCTTCGAGGTCGCGCTCAACCGCTGCGAACCCGCAGCCCATGGCCTGGAGCAGGTGGAGTTTCTGGTTGCGGGCCATGCCGGCACCAGCCCGCGGCCGCTGGCAAAGGTCGCTTCCGGCGGCGAACTGGCGCGTATTTCACTCGCGATTTCCGTGATCACGTCCAGCGCGACGACCACGCCGACCCTGATCTTCGACGAGGTCGACAGCGGCATCGGCGGCGGCGTCGCGGAAGTGGTGGGGCGCCTCTTGAAAAGGCTGGGGCAGGACCGGCAGGTGTTGTGCGTCACGCATTTGCCGCAGGTGGCAAGCCAGGCAAACCAGCATTTCCAGGTCGCCAAGCGCAGCGTCGACGGCCGCACCGTATCGAGCATCGACCCGCTGGACGCCAAGTCGCGCATCGAAGAGATCGCGCGCATGCTCGGCGGCCTCGAAATCACCGCGACCACGCGCAAGCACGCGCGCGAATTGCTCGCTTCTTGAAACACGCAGGAAGCCATGGCGGCTTCATGATTCGCTCTCTCGGCAGGAAAGGATAGGCGTACCCGATGCGTCCCATGCAGGAACCCCAGTACACCCACGGCACGGTGGCCAAAACCGCGATCGTGCTGGTCAATCTCGGCACGCCGGATGTGCCGACCGCGTCCGCCGTGCGGCGCTATCTGAAGCAATTCCTGTCCGATCCGCGGGTGGTCGAGATTCCGAAGGCCGCCTGGTGGTTCATCCTCAACGGCCTCATCCTGCCGCTCCGTTCCGGCAAATCCGCCGCCAAATATGCGTCGATCTGGACCCAGGAGGGTTCGCCGCTCAAGCTGCATACCGAAAGGCAGGCGTTGCTGTTGCGCGGCTATATGGGCGAGCGCGGGCATGATGTGCAGGTCGCCTATGCGATGCGCTACGGGAATCCGTCGCTGCCCGAGGTGCTGGGAAGGCTTAAGGCCGACGGCTGCGACCGTATCCTGATCCTGCCGGCCTACCCGCAATATTCCGGAACGACCACGGCGTCCATCTTCGACGCGGTGTTCGCCCACTATGCAAAGGTGCGCAATATTCCCGAACTGCGGCTGGTCAAGCATTACCACGACCATGAAGCCTATATCCAGGCGCTGAAGAAGTCGGTGCTCGCCTATTGGGAGGCGGACGGCCGGCCGGACAAGCTGGTGATGAGTTTTCACGGCGTGCCGAAGCGGACCCTGATGCTGGGGGATCCGTATCACTGCGAATGCCACAAGACAGCCCGCCTGCTTGCCGCCGAACTGAAGCTGGGCCCGGACCAATACATCGTCACCTTCCAGTCGCGCTTCGGCCGGGCCGAGTGGCTGCAGCCCTATACCGCGCCGACCCTGGCGAAACTCGCGAAGGAGGGCGTCAGGCGCGTCGACGTGCTGTGCCCCGGCTTTACCAGCGATTGCCTGGAGACGCTGGAAGAGATTGCGATGGAAGCCAAGCAGGAATTCCTCACCTCCGGCGGCAAGGAATTCCACTACATTCCCTGCCTGAACGAATCGCCGGCGTGGATTGCCGCCTTGGCAGAAATCGCGGAGCAGCATCTGATCGGATGGCCGACCATGCTGACACCGATGATGCGGGAAGACGCGAAAAGGGAGGCGGAGGTCTCGCGCGAGCGGGCCAGATTGTTGGGAGCGGCCAAGTAGCTGAACGGTATGTAATGCGGTACAAATGCCTTCATCAGGGAGGGCAGGCCTGCTTTAGTACAGCGGCACCAGATTGGCTTGGCAAATCCAGGCTGTTGCGAGCAAGGCGTAGGCGACAATAGCCGCCGAAATCAGATGTAGCTTCAGTCCCATGATGCACTCCTTGCTGCGGAGCAATAAAAAATTACAGTCCTGTCAATTACATCTTAGTGTGTTCCACGCGGAATGCGATCCCCGGATGCGTAAAGTATGTAACAAGGATTTACGCATCCGGTCCGTCGGCACCGCGCAAAATCCTGCCAATAAATACAGATATTCCCCTTGAAAAAGAGCGGAATAGCCCCATTTGAGGCGATAGTTAACGCTAAGTTATTGATTGCTGGGGGATTTTTTGTGATGCAAGACCAAGAGAAAATGCAGGAGCAAGCTGATCAGGCGCAAGCGCAGCAGGCGCAGGACCAAGCTGCACAGCCGCAGGCCGAACAGCAGCAAACGCAGCAGCAGCAAACGCAACAGCCGCAAGCCGAACAGCCGAAGCAGGCTGCCGCGGGTGACAACGGCGCACAGCCGTCGCCGGGACTCAGCCTGGAAGACAGGCTGGCTGCCGCCGAAGCCAAGGCGGCGGAAATGCAGGATGCCTATCTGCGCGCCAAGGCCGAGGCCGAGAATATCCGCCGCCGCGCCCAGGAAGACATCGCCAAGGCGCACAAGTTCGCGATCGAAAACTTCGCCGAGGCCCTGGTGCCGGTGAAGGACAGCCTGGAAATGGCGCTCAAGCTCGATACGCCGTCCGTGGAATCGCTGAAAGAGGGTGTCGAGATGACCCTGAAACAGCTCTCCGCCGCGTTCGACCGCAACCGCCTGCTTGAAATTAATCCGGTGCCGGGCGAGAAGATGGACCCGATGAAGCATCAGGCGATCTCGATGGTGCCGGCCCAGCAGGAAGCGAACACCATCGTCAACGTGCTGCAAAAGGGGTATACGATTGCCGACCGACTGTTACGCCCGGCTTTGGTGACGGTAGCGCAATAAAAGAACTTGAAAGTGCTTGAAACCGGCACTTTGTTCCGCATATACAACACATCAGAAATCCAGTTTTTAAAAGGAACATCACATGGGCAAGATCATTGGCATTGACCTGGGTACCACCAACTCCTGCGTCGCCATCATGGAGGGCGGGCAGCCGAAGGTAATCGAAAACTCCGAAGGCTCGCGCACCACGCCTTCCGTCATCGCCTACCAGGAAGACGGCGAGATCCTGGTCGGCGCGCCGGCCAAGCGTCAGGCGGTCACCAACCCGAAGAACACTCTTTACGCGGTCAAGCGGCTGATCGGCCGCCGCTTCGAAGAACAGGAAGTGCAGAAGGACATCCACCTGATGCCGTACCAGATCATCAAGGCCGACAATGGCGACGCCTGGGTGCAGGTGCGCGACAAGAAGCTGGCGCCGCCGCAGGTGTCTGCCGAAGTGCTGCGCAAGATGAAGAAAACCGCCGAAGACTACCTCGGCGAGGAAGTGACCGAAGCCGTGATCACGGTGCCGGCCTACTTCAACGACTCGCAGCGCCAGGCGACCAAGGATGCCGGCCGCATTGCCGGCCTGGACGTGAAACGCATCATCAACGAGCCGACCGCGGCGGCCCTCGCCTTCGGCCTGGACAAGAGCGGCAAGGGCGACCGCAAGATCGCGGTGTACGACCTGGGCGGCGGCACCTTCGACATCTCGATCATCGAGATCGCGGATGTCGACGGCGAAATGCAGTTCGAAGTGCTGTCGACCAACGGCGACACCTTCCTCGGCGGCGAGGACTTCGACCAGCGCATCATCGACTACATCATCGATGAGTTCAAGAAGATCAACGGCCTGGACCTGTCCAAGGACGCGATCGCGCTGCAGCGCATCAAGGCTTCCGCCGAGCGCGCCAAGATCGAGCTGTCGTCCTCGCAGCAGACCGAGATCAACGAGCCGTACATCGCGATGGTCAACGGCGCGCCGGTGCACCTGAACATGAAGATCACCCGCGCCAAGCTGGAGTCGCTGGTCGAGGACCTGATCGAGCGCACCATCGAGCCGTGCCGCATCGCGATCAAGGATGCCGGCGTGAAGGTGTCCGACATCCAGGACGTGATCCTGGTCGGCGGCATGACCCGCATGCCGAAGGTGCAGGAAAAGGTGAAGGAATTCTTCGGCCGCGATCCGCGCAAGGACGTCAACCCGGATGAGGCCGTGGCCGTCGGTGCCGCCATCCAGGGTTCCGTGCTGTCGGGCGACCGCAAGGACCTGCTGCTGCTGGACGTGACTCCGCTGTCGCTCGGTATCGAAACCCTGGGCGGCGTGATGACCAAGATGATCCAGAAGAACACCACGATTCCGACCAAGTTCAGCCAGGTGTTCTCGACCGCCGACGACAACCAGCCGGCCGTGACCATCAAGGTCTACCAGGGCGAGCGTGAAATGGCTGCTGGCAACAAGCTGCTGGGCGAGTTCAACCTGGAAGGCATTCCGCCGGCGCCGCGCGGCGTGCCGCAGATCGAGGTGACCTTCGACATCGACGCCAACGGCATTCTGCACGTCGGCGCGAAGGACAAGGCATCCGGCAAGGAAAACAAGATCACCATCAAGGCCAACTCCGGTCTGACCGAGGAGGAAATCCAGAAGATGGTGAAGGACGCCGAGCTGTACGCGGACGAGGACAAGAAGCTCAAGGAACTGGCCGATGCCCGCAACCAGGGCGACGCACTGGTGCACTCGACCCGCAAGGCGCTCTCCGAGTACGGCGACAAGCTCGACTCCGGCGAGAAGGAAAAGATCGAAGCCTCGATCAAGGACCTGGAAAAAGCCTTGAAGGGCAACGACAAGGCCGAGATCGACGCCAAGGTCGCCGCGCTGTCGACCGCCGCGCAGAAGCTGGGCGAGAAGATGTATGCCGACATGCAGGCGCAGCAGGCAGGCGCAGCCGGCGCTGCGGCCGGCGCGGGAGCATCCGAGTCCAAGCCGAAGGAAGAAGACGTCGTCGACGCCGACTTCAAGGAAGTCAAAGACAAATAACATGCCTGCATCGCGGCGTTCGCCGCGATGATCCGCCGAGCCGCAGTGGTCGTTACCCGATCCTCGCTCGGCGTTTGTGTTTATGATGCGGCTTGCCGCATTCCCTCACCCGGCCCTCTCCCCGCGGGAGAGGGAGCGAACGGAGCCCGATGATTGGGATAGTCAAGCGGGCTGGATTAACTGAGGACAGGATGCCGAGAAGATGGCAAAGCGTGATTTTTACGAAATACTGGGCGTAGCGAAGAATGCGTCTGAAGACGAGATCAAGAAGGCGTATCGCAAGCTCGCGATGAAATACCATCCGGACCGCAACCCGGACAGCAAAGGTGCGGAAGAGAAGTTCAAGGAAGTCAAAGAGGCTTACGAGATGCTGTCCGATCCGGCCAAGCGCGAAGCCTATGACCGCTACGGCCATGCCGGGGTGGATCCGAACATGGGCGCGGGCGGCTTCGGCGGAGGCGGCTTCGGCGGCTTTTCCGATGCGTTCGGCGACATCTTCGGCGACATCTTCGGCCAGAGCGCGCGCGGACGCAGCGGGCCGCAGGTGTATCGCGGCGCCGACCTGCGCTACAACCTCGAGATTACGCTGGAGCAGGCGGCGCACGGCTTCGATACGACCATCCGCGTGCCGTCCTGGAACGAATGCGAAACCTGCCACGGTTCCGGCGCCAAGCCCGGCACTTCGCCGACCACCTGCGGCACCTGCGGCGGCCATGGCCAGGTGCGCATGCAGCAAGGCTTCTTCAGCATCCAGCAGACCTGCCCGAAGTGCCACGGCACCGGCAAGATCATTCCGAATCCCTGCTCCTCTTGCAGCGGCACCGGGCGGATCAAGAAAAACAAGACGCTGGAAGTCAAGATCCCGGCCGGCATCGACGACGGCATGCGCATCCGCTCGTCCGGCAATGGCGAACCGGGCATGAACGGCGGCCCGCCGGGCGACCTGTATGTCGAGGTGCGTATCAAGCCGCACCCGGTGTTTCAGCGCGACGGCGACGACCTGCATTGCGAAATCCCGATTTCGTTTGCCAAGGCGGCGCTCGGCGGCGAGGTGGAGGTGCCGACCCTGAACGGCAAGGCATCGTTCACGCTGCCGGAGGGCACGCAGTCCGGCAAGACCTTCCGCCTGCGCGGCAAGGGGATCAAGGGCGTGCGTTCCGGCTATGCCGGCGACCTGTTCTGCCATGTGGTGGTCGAAACGCCCGTGAAGCTGACCGACCGCCAGAAGGAATTGCTGCAGGAATTCGAACAGCTGACCACGGCGGGCGGTTCCAAGCACAGCCCGCACAGCAAGTCCTGGAAGGACAAGGTCAAGGAGTTCTTTGAGTGACGCGCACTGCGGGCGATACACGAATGGCGCGCTGAAGAGCCGCCGGCTTGCAAGGCCGGCGGCTTTTTTTGTGCTTCCAGAACAAACTGGGCAAATTGGAAATTATGCATGCCGCAGCGAAATGCGTCCTGATTCTATAAAATTGCGGGCGGTTGGATTGTCGTAACCAGTAGCAATGTTGATATGCATTTTTCCGGATCAAAGAACATGACTGAGCAAAGCAAAGACGGACCGACGCTGGAGCAACTCTTTCAGAATAACCGCAAATGGGCGGCGTCCATGGAGGCGCAGGATCCCGGCTTCTTCCAGAAGCTGTCCGGCCAGCAGTCGCCCGAATATCTGTGGATCGGCTGCGCCGACAGCCGTGTGCCGGCCAATGAAATCGTCAATCTGCTTCCCGGCGAATTGTTTGTCCACCGTAATATCGCCAATGTCGTGGTGCATACCGACCTGAATTGCCTGTCGGTGCTGCAGTTCGCCATCGACGTGCTGGGCGTCAAACACGTGATCGTTTGCGGCCACTACGGTTGTTCCGGCGTGCATGCTGCCTTGGCCCGCCGCCGCATCGGCCTGGCGGACAACTGGCTGCGCCATGTGCAGGACGTGCACAGCAAGCATGAGCGCTATCTGGGCGAGGCGCTGCCGACCAAGGTCAAGCAGGACCGCCTGTGCGAGCTGAATGTGCTGGAGCAGGTGGTGAACGTATGCCAGACCACGATCGTGCAGGATGCGTGGGAGCGCGGCCAGTCCTTGACCATCCATAGCTGGATTTACGGATTGCAGGACGGCTTGCTGCGCGACCTGGGACTCACGGTGAGCAATGGCGAGGAACTGGCAGAGAAGATGCCGGCCTGCCTGGCGCGCTATGAGGACGCAATCAAGTAGTAGGCGCTATCGCGCATCTGCCTCTCATTGCAGGCCGGTAGCCAGGCCGGTAGCGCGGTTCGCCTGAACGTTGGATGGAAGCAGGGCGCATCGCGATGCGCCCTGTAAAAATGTCAGAAGCAGTGTTCCGGCCCCGGGAACGACTTCTCCTTGACCTCGGCAACATAGGCGCGAACCGCCGCCTCGATGCTGCTTTTTCCTTCCATGAAATTCTTCACGAAGCGTGCCTTGCGTCCGGGGAAAACGCCGAGCATGTCGTGCATGACCAGCACCTGGCCCGCGCAATCCGGGCCCGCGCCGATGCCGATGGTCGGGATCGTCAGCAGGTCGGTCACTTCCTTGCCCAGCGCGGAGGGAATCGCTTCCAGCACGACCAGCGAGGCGCCGGCTGCCTGCAGCGCCAGCGCATCCGATTTCAACTGGTCCGCCGCTTCCACCGTTTTTCCCTGCACCTTGTAGCCGCCGAACTGATGCACCGATTGCGGCGTCAGTCCGACATGCGCGCATACCGGAACCGCGCGCTCGGTCAGAAAACGCACGGTGTCAGCCAGCCAGGCGCCGCCTTCGAGCTTGACCATCTGCGCGCCGGCCTGCATCAGTTTGACGGCGTTGCGGAATGCATCCTCCTTGGTCGCATAGCTACCGAAAGGCATGTCCGCGACGAGGAAGGCGGTCTGGTTGCCGCGCGCCACGCTCGCGGTATGGTAGGCGACTTCCTCCAGCGTCACCGGCAGGGTCGAATCGTGCCCCTGGCACACCATGCCGAGCGAATCGCCGACCAGCAGCACTTCCACGCCGCAGCGGTCCATCAGCGCAGCGAAGCTGGCGTCGTAACAGGTGAGCATCGCGATTTTCTCACCGCTGTTGCGCATCGCTTGTAGCGACGTCACGGTGACTGCCTTGGTGCGAATTGTTGGTTCGCTGTCTTGCAAATATCCCGCCATGGTCATTCCCCAAGATTAAAAAATTCCCGTTTGCCGCGCATGTTGCCGATATGGTTGAGCAGCAGGGTGAAGTCGTCGTCGCGCTCGATCGGGTTCAGGCGTTCGGTATTGACGATCAATAGCGGCGAGGCGTCGTAATGATAAAAGAAACGGCTGTAACTTTCACACAGCCGGTACAGGTACACCTCGGAAAGGCCGGCTTCCATCGGCACGCCGCGTTTCCTCACGCGTTCGATCAACGTCTCCGGCTGCGCCTGCAGGTAGATCACCAGGTCCGGCACGGGAACCTGGGGGCGCAAATGATCGTACAACTGCTGATACAGGTTCAGCTCGTCGTCATCCAGGGTCAGGCGCGCGAAGAGCGGATCCTTATCGAGCAGGAAGTCGGACACTATCCGCGCGTCGAACAGGTCGGTCTGCGCCAGGCCGCGCAACTGGTTCATGCGCTGGAACAGGAAGAACATCTGCGCCGGCAATGCATAGCGCGCCGGGTCGCGATAAAAGCGTTCGAGGAAGGGGTTTTCCTGCGGCAGTTCCAGCAGCGTTTGCGCCTGCAGGTTTTCGGCCAGCCTTCTCGTCAGCGTGGTCTTGCCCACGCCGATCGGGCCTTCGACCACCACATACTTGTATTTATCGAGGCTCATGGCCATCAGGTCCTGAAGATGAAGTAGACGGCGCCGATCAGGCACAGGCCGGCCCACACGTAATCGAGCTTGAACGGCTGGTGCATGTAGATCATCGCGAACGGCACGAAGACCGTCAGCGTGATCGCCTCCTGCATGATCTTCAGCTGCGCCAGGCTCAGCTCGGTATAGCCGATGCGATTGGCCGGCACCTGCAGCAGGTACTCGAACAGCGCGATCGACCAGCTCACCAGCGCGGCGACCCACCATGCCTTGTTTGCCAGGTTTTTCAGATGGCCGTACCAGGCGACCGTCATGAACACATTCGATACGGTCAGCAAGCCGACGGTTTGATAGACGACGGGGATTTGCATGGATCAGATTTTCTGGATGGACTGCCCGGCCACACCCGGGACGAAGGTGTGCGCCGGACCCTGGCCGGGAATGGTGAGAAAAGGAGCGAGCTGCAGCAACGGGATCAGCACGAAGGCGCGCTGCGTCATGCGCGGATGCGGCACCTGCAGCGCGGGAGTCGAGACGGTCTGCGTGCCGTACAGCAGGATGTCGAGATCGAGCGTGCGCGGCGCATTCCGGTAGGGACGCTCACGGCCGAAATCCTGCTCGATCGCCTGCAGTTCCTGCAGCAGCCGCTCAGGCGTCAGTTGCGTATCGATGCGCGCCACCGCGTTGACGTAATCATCGCCGCCGGCCTCGACGGGCGCAGTGCGGAACAGGCTCGACTGCGCGACCAGGCGCGTATCGTTGAGTTGCCCCAGCCGGGCGATTGCATGCTCCACGTTGGCGCGCGCATCGCCGAGGTTGGAGCCGATGCCGATGTAGCAGGCTGTTACGCTCATGCGCTGCTGCTCTCGGACGGCGTGCCTGCCGGCGCGCCCGCCGCTGCGTTCTTGTTTTTGTTGCGTCCGCTGCGGCGGCGCCGCTTCTTCGGCGCCTGGGCTTCGCCTTCGGCCCTGATCTTTTTCGCCAGCAGCGCTTCGCGCGTGGCGCCGTCGCCGTTGATGAAGGCGGTCCACCATTCGCCGACTTCGGCATCGAGCTCGCCCGATGCGCAGCGCAGCAGCAGGAAGTCGTAGCCTGCGCGCAGCCGCACGTGTTCCAGCAGCTTGTACGGCGACTTGCCGGCGCGCCGTTCGAAGCGCGGCTGCATCGCCCAGATGTCGCGCATGTCGGATGCGATCTTGCGCTGCAAGGCCAGCTTTTCGGTCTGGGCGTTGAGCACGTCGTCGGCGGCCAGGTGCAGCGCCGGGATCGGGTACTCGCCGGCAGCCTTGTAGGCATTCCATTTTTCCAGCACCTGGTGCCACAGCAGCGACGCGAACAGGAAGCCGGGCGACACCGGCTTGCCTTGCCGGACCCGCTCGTCGGTGCCCTTTAGCGCCAGCGTGACGAATTTTTCGCCCAGCGGCTGTTCCAGCACGACGTCGAGCAGCGGCAGCAGGCCGTGATGCAGGCCTTCCTTGCGTAACTGATGCAGGCAGGCGAGCGCATGGCCGGACAGCAGCAGCTTGAGCATCTCGTCGAACACGCGCGCGGCCGGCACGTTGTTGATCAGCGGCGCCATCACCTGGATCGGTTCGCGCGTGGCGGGATCGATGCTGAAGTTCAGCTTGGCGGCAAAGCGCACCACGCGCAACAGGCGCACCGGGTCTTCGCGGTAGCGCGCCTCCGGCACGCCGATGATGCGCAGCGTCTTGCTGCGGATGTCGGCGATGCCGTTGTGGTAGTCGAGCACGGTCTGCGACGCCGGATCGTAGTACATCGCATTGATCGTGAAGTCGCGCCGCGCCGCGTCTTCGTGCTGCTCGCCGAAGGTATTGTCGCGCAAGACGCGGCCGTGTTCGTCCTTCGGCGCGTTTTCGGACGACGAACCGCGGAAGGTGGTGACCTCGATCAGTTCCTGGCCGAACATTACATGCACGATCTGGAAGCGCCGGCCGATGATGAAGGCGCGCCGGAACAGCCGTTTGACCTGCTCCGGCGTGGCGTTGGTGGCGACGTCGAAATCCTTGGGTTTCACGCCGAGCAGCAGGTCGCGCACCGCGCCGCCGACGATGAAGGCCTTGAAGCCGGCTTCCTGCAGGGTTTGCGTGACACGCACGGCATTGGGCGACAGCAGTTGCGGATCGATGCCGTGTTCCTTCGGCCCGAGAACCACGGGCTCGCTGCGGTCAGCCGTCGTCTTGCCGCCGCCGAAAATACGACGAATTAACTTTTTAATCATCGAAAAGCGTCAGGATGGGCCAGCCGTGCGCCTGCGCGTGCGCTTTCAGCCTGGCGTTGGGGTTGGTTGCGATCGGGTTGGTGACGGCCGACAGCAGCGGGATGTCGTTCTGCGAGTCGCTGTAGAAGTAGCTGCGGCCGAAACTGTCCAGCGTTCTGCCCTTGTCGGCCAGCCATTGCTGCGTATGGATCACCTTTCCGGGGCCGGAGGTCGGAATGCCGCGCAGCTTGCCGGTGATCTCGCCGTCTGCGGTCATCTCGGGTTCGGCCGCGATCAGGTTGGCCACGCCGAACGCCCGCGCGATCGGGGCTGTCACGAACTTGTTGGTGGCGGTGATGATGGCGACCAGGTCGTCCGCATCCTGGTGGCGCTTCACCAGGTCGCGCGCCGCCGGGCGGATCGCCGGTTTGATCACTTCATCCATGAACTGCAGATGCCAGTCGTCGAGCTGCTTGCGCGGGAATTGCGCCAGCGTGCCGAGCGCGAATTCCAGGTATTCCACCGGATCGAGCGTGCCCGCTTCGTACTGCGCGTAAAAGTCGGCATTGCGCCTGGCGAAGGCGTCGGCATCCACCGCGCCGATGCGCACCAGGAACTGGCCCCATTCGTAATCCGAATCGAGCGGCAACAAGGTATGGTCTAGATCGAATAAAGCGAGATTCATTCTTTGGTTTCGAGTTGCAACAGGCTGCGCAACAGCGGCAGCGTAATCGGGCGTTGGGTCTCCAGCGAATACTGATCGAGCGCGTCGAGCATGGCGGACAAGGATTGCATGTCTCGACGGAAATGGGTGATCAGATAGGGTAACACGCCGGGCGACAGCGATAAACCGCGTGTCTGCGCCGACTTGGTCAGCGCGGCGATCTTCTCGTCGTCGGTCAGGCCGTGCAGCTGGTAGATCAGGCCCCAGCCCAGGCGCGTGCGCAGGTCTTCGCGCAGCGTCAGGAGCGCCGGCGGCAGGGCGCCGGCGGCGACCAGCAGCCCGCCGTTTTCCCGTACCTGGTTGTACAGGTTGAAAGCCGAGATCTGCGATTGCGGCGACAGCCGGTCGCAATCGTCGACCAGGTAGAGCGTGGTGTGCGCGTCGTGCGAGAACGCGTCCTCGCTGGCGTCGGCCGGAATGTAGCGCGCATTCGGCGTGTCGGCCAGCGCGCGCAGCAGATGGGTTTTCCCGGCGCCCGACTCGCCCCACAGGTAGACGAAGCGTTCGCGCGGCATGACACTGCCGTGTCGCGCGAATTGGCGCAGCAGCTGGAGCAGCTCTTCATTTTGTCCGGTGACGAAAGCGTCGAGGGTCTGCGGTTTTTCCGCGCCCAGGTCGAGCAGTAATTGCCTCATGACTGACGATAAAAGCTGCTGTTGAAATAATGAAGGCGCACATGCCTGAGCGCGACCGCCAGAATGGCGGAGGCGGGCAGGGCGAGCAGCACGCCGACGAAGCCGAACAGCTGGCCGAACGCGAGCAGCGCGAAGATCACGGTCAGCGGATGCAGGCCGATGCGCTCGCCGACCAGGCGCGGCGTCAGGAAGAAGCCTTCGATCACCTGCCCGATGCCGTAGACGGTGGCCACCACCACCAGGCCGTGGAAGCCGTCGAATTGCAGTACGGCGGCCATCAGCGCCAGGATCAGGCCGAGGCCGAAGCCGATGTAGGGGATGAAAATCAGCAGGCCGGTGATGATGCCGACCGGCAGAGCGACCTCCAGCCCGGCCAGCCCCAGCGAAATCGAGTAGTACACGCACAGCGCCAGCATCACCGCCAGCTGCCCGCGCAGGTATTGCGCCAGCAACTGGTCCACTTCGTGTGCCAGCCCCACGGCGCGGCCGACCCAGCGGCGCGGAATCATGTTTTCCACCCGCTGCAGCACGGCATGCCAATCCAGCAACAGGTAAAACAGCGCGACCGGCACCAGCGCCAGCGTCACCAGCCAGCCCAGCAGCGCGACGCCGCCCACTCTCACCGACGCCAGCAGCTTGCCCCAGAGTTCATCGCTGCTGCCGCTGAAGTACTGGCCCAGGATGCGTTTGACACCGGTGCCGTCCAGGCGCACGTGGATGCCCAGTTCATGCAGCCTGGGGCTGACGATCGCGTTCATTTTCGACAGGAAGTTCGGGATCTGCACCTGCAGCTGCGGAATTTCCTTTTGTATGACCGGAATCACGATCAGCGCCAGGATCAGCAAGACGCCGAATACCAGCAGCATCACGGCCAGTACCGCCAGCTGGCGCGGCATGGCGAACTTGTTGGGGCGCTTTGCCGACAGCCAGTCGACCACCGGATTGAGCGCATACGCCATGATGCCGGCGGCGATGAAGGGCGCCAGGATCGGCCCAAGTCTTATCAACAAGGCAAGCAGTCCGAGCCCGAGCGCGAGCCACAAAACCGTCTGTTTTTGCTCGGAACTGAAAGAAAATGGCATGGAAGGGCTGGGGCGATCTGATCGGTTTGTTAAAATAGCGGTTTGCTTGAACTTTTTCAGTTCAAACTGCCTATTTTACCGCCTCTATCACCGTTCACATCATGAGTTCCACTTCCAACGTCTCCCTTTCCTACCGCGACGCCGGTGTCGACATCGACGCAGGCGACGCCCTGGTCGAAGCGATCAAGCCGTTTGCCAAACGCACCATGCGCGAAGGCGTGCTGGGCGGGATCGGCGGCTTCGGCGCCCTGTTCGAGGTCAGCAAGAAGTACAAGGAACCGGTGCTGGTATCGGGAACCGACGGCGTGGGCACCAAGCTCAAGCTGGCTTTCCACCTGAACAAGCACGACACGGTCGGCATCGACCTGGTCGCGATGAGCGTCAACGACATCCTGGTGCAGGGCGCGGAACCGCTGTTCTTCCTCGATTATTTCGCCTGCGGCAAGCTCGATGTGGCCGCCGCCACCGACGTCATCAAGGGCATCGCCCGCGGCTGCGAGCAGGCCGGCTGCGCGCTGATCGGCGGCGAAACCGCGGAAATGCCGAGCATGTATCCGGACGGCGAATACGATCTGGCCGGCTTCGCGGTCGGCGCGGTCGAGAAATCCAAGATCATCGACGGCAGCAAGATCGTGCCGGGCGACGTGGTGCTGGGCCTGGCGTCCTCCGGCGCGCATTCCAACGGCTATTCGCTGGTGCGCAAGATCATTTCGGTCGCGCAGCCCGACCTGAACGCCGATTTCCACGGCCGCCGCCTGGCCGACGTCCTGCTGGAGCCGACCCGCATCTATGTGAAGCCGCTCTTGGCGCTGATGGAAAAGCTGGAAGTCAAGGGCATGGCGCACATCACCGGCGGCGGTCTGGTCGAGAACGTGCCGCGCGTGTTGCGCGACAACCTGACCGCGGTGCTGCACCGCGACGCCTGGAGCATGCCGCCGCTGTTCACCTGGCTGCAGCAGCATGGCGGCGTGGCCGACGCCGAGATGCACCGCGTGTTCAACTGCGGCATCGGCATGGCGGTGATCGTGGCGCGGGAAAATGCCGATGCGGCGATTGCCCAGCTGAAAGCGGCAGGCGAAACGGTCACGCGTATCGGTGAAATCCGCGAACGCCAGGGCAATGAGGCGCAGACCATCGTGGTCTGATCTTTCCGGCGCTTCGGTTAAAAACGGCTGCATCACCTGCAGCCGTTTTTTATTCAGGGCGTCCTGATGTGATCGACCAGTGCCGCGGTGCGCTGGTCCGGCGCGGCGGTCAACAGGCTGACGGCGACAATCGCCAGCAGGCCGGCCGGCACGCCGAACACGCCCGCCGAGATCGGCGCGATATTGAACCACTGGTTGGCGGCGGAACCGCCCAGCGTCGGATAGGTGCGCATCATGTAGTAGACGCACATGCCGAACCCGACCAGCATGCCGGCGATCGCGCCTTGCTGGTTCGCCCGCTTCCAGAAAATACCCAATACCAGTGCCGGGAACAGCGTCGACGAAGCCAGCGAGAAGGCCGCGCCCACCATCGACAGGATGTCGGCGGGCTTGAGCGACGCGGCGTAGGCCGCGATCAGCGCGACCACCAGCAACAGCAGCTTGGAGATGGTCACCCGTTTTTGCGTCGACGCCTTGGGATCGACGATCTTGTAGTAGACGTCGTGCGACAGCGCATTGGAGATCGTCAGCAGCAGGCCGTCGGCGGTCGATAGCGCCGCGGCCAGGCCGCCGGCGGCGATCAGGCCGGAAATCACGTAGGGCAGGCCGGCGATCTCGGGCGTGGCCAGCACCACGATATCGCCGTCCAGCGCGATTTCGGCCAGCTGCACGATGCCGTCCTTGTTCAGATCGGTGATGGACACCAGCGGATTGATCTTGTCGACGCTGGCCCAGTACGACACCCAGGACGGCAGCTTGGAGAAGGGCGTGCCGACCAGTGAGGTATAGATGTCGTATTTCACCAGCACCGCCAGCGCGGGAATGGTGATGTACAACAGCATGATGAAGAACAGCGTCCAGAACACCGAGCGCCGGGTTTCCCGCACGCCGGGCGTGGTATAGAAGCGCACCAGGACGTGCGGCAGCGCGGCGGTGCCCATCATCAGGCAGAACGCCAGCGCCAGGAAGTTGTTGCGCTTGGCGTCCGAGCTGGCCTTGTCCTTGCCGGGGAAGGGCGCGGCGTGCGGGACCACCGGTTCGGCGCGCGCCAGGTTGAATGCCTTGGCCTCATTCCATTTGCGCCGCGCTTCGTCGGGGTCTTTCGGATAATCGGCCAGCTCGCGCATGGCGGCCTTGATCTCGATGAGCGAGGCGTTGCCGCGCCTGAGTTCGTCGACCTGGCGCCGCATTTCGATGCGGCCGTCCTCCCACGACTTCGGCAGCGCTCTCAGCCTGGCGTCGTACTCATCCGCGCGCTGGCGGAAGATGGCGCGCACCTGCCGCTCCTTCGGATCGTTGTGCAGTTCCTTCTCGCGCTCGCCCAGCTTGGACAGGGCCGAGCCGTAGGCGATCTGCGGCACCGGGAAATCGGTGTGCTTGGCCGACAGCCAGGTGACCGGGATCATGTAGGCGATGAGGATGATGATGTACTGCGCGACCTGGGTCCAGGTGATCGCGCGCATGCCGCCGAGGAAGGAGCACACCAGGATGCTGGCCAGCCCGAGGAAGATGCCGACCGAAAAGTCGACGCCGGTAAAGCGCGAGGTGATCAGGCCGACGCCGTAGATCTGCGCCACCACATAGGTGAAGGAAATCAGCACGGTGGCGATCACCGCCAGGATGCGCACCAGGCTGCAGCCGTTGGGGCCGGCATAGCGCATCGCCAGGTAGTCGGGAACGGTGTACTGGCCGAACTTGTTCAGGAAAGGCGCGATCAGCAGCGCGACCAGGCAGAAGCCGCCGGTCCAGCCGATGATGTAGGCCAGGCCGTCGAAGCCCATCAGGTACAGCCCCCCGGCCAGGCTGATGAAGGTGGCGGCCGACATCCAGTCGGCGGCGGTAGCCATGCCGTTGAACAGCGCCGGCACGCGCCGCCCGGCGACGTAATACTCCGGCACGTCGGAGGTGCGGCTGAGCACGCCGATGCCCGCGTACAGCACGATGGTCGAAAACATGAACATGTAGCCGATCCACACGCGCGGAAAGCCTTCCCGCTCCAGAATCGAGAGGGACAGTAGGAAGATGACGAAGCCGACCGTGTACCAGCCGTAGTAGCCGGTCAGGCGCTTGGAGAAGGAGTTATCGCGCATCGTTGGTGTTTTTCAATATCCGGTCCAGGCGCCGCATGCGCATCATGTATACGGCCACAATGATCAGGTACAGCAGGGTCAGCCCTTGCGCCGCCATGTAGAACGGGAAGGGCCAGCCGAACAGCGTGAAACCGGACAGTTCGCGCGCGAAGAAAATGACGCCGAAAGTCAGCAGGAACCAGGACGCCAGCAGCGCGATGGTGAGACGGCGCACGCGCCGCCAGTAGGCGTCGAGCGGAGGGCGGTTCTGAGACGGATCTTGGGACATGTCAGCCTATGTCTTCGATGAATTCCGGGCGCTGTTCCATGCGCAGGCTGACGCGGAACAAGCAGCCCGGGAACTTCGGATCGCGGCAATTCGGATTGTTGAGGATGTCGACCTCGGCATTGTGCTGCTGCGCGATTTCGCGCACGATGGACAGGCCGAGCCCGCTGCCTTCCGCATTGCTGCCGAGGATGCGGTAGAACCGTTCGAACACGTGCGGCCGCTCGGACGGCGGAATGCCGGGGCCGGTGTCTTCCACTTCCAGGATCGCCTTTTCGGCCACCGCGTCGGCGCGCACGCGCACGGTGACGCTGCCGCCGGCCGGCGTGTAGCGCAAGGCGTTGTCGATCAGGTTGCTCAGCAGTTCGCGCAGCATGAGCGGGTTGCCCTGCACCATGATCGGATGGCCCGGCTGCTCGAAGCCGAGGTCGATGCGGTAGGTGAAGGACGGTTGCACCCAGTCCTGCACCACATTGCGCGCCAGCTCCGTCAATTCCAGCGGCACGAAGGACTTGGCTCCCGGCGCCTGGTTCTCGGCGCGCGCCAGCGCCAGCAGCTGATTGACCAGGCGGGTGGCCGATTCCGAGCTTTTCGACAGCTGTTCCAGCGAGCGGTGGATCTCTTCCTGATTGGTTTCGCGCAAGGCGAGTTCGGACTGCATGCGCATGCCCGCCAGCGGCGTCTTCATCTGATGCGCGGCATCGGCGATGAAGCGCTTCTGCATCTGGATGGTTTGCGCCAGGCGCTCCAGCATGTCGTTGAAGGAGCGTACCAGCGGCGAGATCTCTTCCGGCACCTGGCCCGACTCGATCGGGCTCAAATCGTCCGGCCGGCGGGCGCGGATGCGGCGCTGCAGTTCCGCCAGCGGCGACAGGCCGCGCGACAACGCGAACCAGACCAGCGCCAGCGCGATCGGCAGGATGATGAATTGCGGCAGGATCACGCCCTTGATGATTTCGTTCGCCAGATGCGCGCGCTTGTCCAGCGTCTCGCCCACCTGAACCAGCGCCAGGTAGGGTTCCCGCAGCATCTCCTTGCCTTGCCGGTTGGGGCGCAGATCGACATAGACATAGGCAATCCGGATGTCGTTGCCGTGCACCGACTCATTGCGGAACTGCACCGAGGTCGCCGGCGGCTTGTCCTCCTCCACAGGCGGAGGCGGCAGATCGCGGTCGCCTTCGATGAATTCGCCGCGTGCGCCGAGCACCTGGAAATAAACATTGTCGACATCGTCCGCGCGCAGGATATCGCGCGCCGGGCCGGGCATCTGCGCCACCACCTTGCCGTTGACTTCCCTGACCTGCTGCGCCAGCACCGTGACCTTGTCGTCGAGCGCGCGATCGAATGGATGATTGGCGATCGACTTCGCCACCAGGTAGGTGATGGCAATGCTCATCGGCCACAGCAACAGCAGCGGCACCAGCATCCAGTCCAGAATTTCGCCGAACAGCGAGCGCTGGATGCGCTCTTCGGGCTGGGTGGCGACGGCGTCGGGAATCAGATGCGCGGAAGGGGAGTCGGATGCGGATTGCGTGTACGCATCCGGACGCTGGGCATCATTCATGAATTGGTCGACGGGGACGCGCTGCTGGCGGCGTTCTCGGGAAACTTCTCCAGGCAATAGCCAAGGCCGCGCACGGTGGCGATGCGCACGCCACCGACCTCGATCTTCTTGCGCAGGCGGTGTACGTAGACTTCGATCGCGTTATTGCTGACTTCCTCGCCCCATTCGCACAGGTGGTCGACCAGCTGTTCCTTCGACACCAGGCGGCCGGTACGCTGCAGCAGCACCTCCAGCAAGCCGAGTTCGCGCGCCGACAGGTCCAGCATCTGGTCGTTCATGTAGGCGATGCGCCCCACCTGGTCATAGGACAGCGGCCCGTGCTTGATGACGGTCGGCCCGCCGCCCATGCCGCGCCGGGTCAGCGCCCGCACCCGGGCTTCCAGCTCGGACAGCGCGAACGGCTTGGCCATGTAATCGTCGGCGCCCAGGTCGAGGCCCTTGACGCGCTGCTCGACCGAATCGCTGGCCGTCAGGATCAGCACCGGCAGGCGCGAGTTGCGTGCGCGCAGCCGGCGCAGCACTTCCAGCCCCGACATCTTGGGCAGGCCCAGGTCCAGGATCAGCAGGTCGAAATCCTGAGTCGACAGCGCCGTGTCCGCCTCCAATCCGTTTTTCACACAATCGGTGGCATAACCGGACTGGCGTAGCGAGCGGGTCAATCCATCGGCTAGTACACTATCGTCTTCGGCGAGCAAAATACGCATGGTCAGACTCTGCAATCGGATGGACGGTAAGTCTATTGTCTTTTATAAATGGCGACAAGGCAGCACATCAAGACAATTTCTCGGTTGTGCTGAATAGACTTTTTAGACTTTTCCCGATAACCGAAATTCGGGCTTGCATAAGGCACTGGATTTTTATACAGTATCGACTGTGACGTTGAAAGCAGTCGTTGTTGTAGGTTGGGGCGCCCGTCGTGGGGCGAGTCCCGGCGTCGCGTTGTTGGGTTGCATTTCTCAACCCATCCTACACAAGTAACTAACTGTCGAAAGAATTTTGGATATGGACGACAAGAAAACCGCGCAAAACCCGGATAAAGCCAAGGCCCTGGCGGCCGCGTTAGCGCAAATCGAAAAGCAGTTCGGCAAGGGTTCCGTGATGCGCATGGCCGACGGCGCGGTTGCGGAAGAAGTGCAAACCGTCTCGACCGGCTCGCTCGGATTGGACATCGCGCTGGGTGTCGGCGGCTTGCCGCGCGGCCGTATCGTCGAGATTTACGGTCCGGAATCGTCCGGTAAGACCACGCTGACCCTGCAAGCGATTGCAGAAATGCAAAAACTGGGCGGCACCTGCGCCTTCATCGATGCGGAGCATGCGCTGGACGTGGTGTACGCGCAGAAGCTGGGCGTCAATCTGTCCGAACTGCTGGTGTCCCAGCCGGATACCGGCGAGCAGGCGCTCGAAATCTGCGATGCGCTGGTGCGCTCCGGCAGCGTCGACCTGGTGGTGGTCGACTCGGTCGCCGCATTGACGCCGAAGGCCGAAATCGAAGGCGACATGGGCGACTCGCTGCCCGGCCTGCAGGCTCGCCTGATGTCGCAGGCGCTGCGTAAGCTGACCGGCAGCATCAACCGCACCAACACGCTGGTGATCTTCATTAACCAGATCCGCATGAAGATCGGCGTCATGTTCGGCAACCCGGAAACGACCACCGGCGGTAACGCGCTCAAGTTCTACGCCTCGGTGCGCCTCGACATCCGCCGTACCGGCTCGATCAAGTCCGGCGAAGAGGTGATCGGCAACGAAACCAAGGTCAAGGTCGTGAAGAACAAGGTCGCGCCGCCGTTCAAGGAAGCGCACTTCGACATCCTGTACGGCGAAGGCACGTCGCGCGAAGGCGAAATCCTCGACCTCGGCTCGGAGGCGAAGATCGTCGAGAAATCCGGCGCCTGGTACAGCTACAATGGCGAGCGTATCGGCCAAGGCAAGGACAACGCCCGCAACTACCTGAAGGAGCACCCGGAACTCGCGCGCGAGATCGAAAACAAGGTGCGTGCCGCCCTCGGCGTGCCGCAGTTGCCGCCGGTCGTGGCCGAAGCCGAGTAAGCCGTTTCAATCGATTCTTCATCCCGAATACTTCACGTGAGGGAGCCCGCGCTGTATGGCTAAGCTGCAAATGAGCCTGAAGGCGCGGGCTCTGAAGTATTTGTCCGCGCGCGAACACAGCCGGCTGGAGCTGGGGCGCAAGCTGGCGCGCTATGCGCAGGAAAACGATGATATCGACGCCTTGCTCGATGCCCTGGAAGCCGCCAAGCTGTTGTCGCAGTCGCGCTTTTCCGAATCGCTGGTGCATCGGCGCGCCGCCCGTTTCGGCAACAGCCGCATCCTGTCCGAACTGCAAAGCCACGGCATCGAGGGCGCCGCGCTGGATGACATCAAGGCCAACCTCGCGCAAGACGAGGCTGCCCGCGCACGCGAAGTCTGGAAAAAGAAATTCAGGCAGGCTCCCGCGGACGCCGCCGAACGTGCAAAACAAATGCGTTTTCTGCAACAGCGCGGCTTTTCGATGAGTGCAATCCAAAGCGCCATGCGCGCGATCGGCCAGCCAGACGACTGAGCGAGGCGCCGCTTCGGCTGCCGCGCCTGCTGTGCGCCCGAGGCCGCCGTCGCTGCTCCATCACTTTTCCGACACTTGTCTCGAAACCGTACCGGTATATATTTCGGCTATTTCGAGCGCGGAGCGCCCGCTATGGCTCGGAAATCAATAACAGTTATTCCATTCGGTGATGATGCGCACGAAAAAGCGGCTGCCATTTGCAGGAATATCAGCTTTCCGCCGCCTTTGAAATAGCGGAAAAAGAAACAGATTGAATATCCCGCACTTACCTGTGCTACACTTTTGAAGTTTTTGCAGCGCCGCATGAGCGGCTGTTGCCGTAGAAGCTGCGGCAACGACACGCAAATGCGGCTTTATTTTTGCCGCTTCCAACGGCATTGTTCCGTATGCCCCTATCACCGCCGACTTCCCGCCGTGCGCTCAGGCACACCCGCGCAATCCAGATCGAAGCATTCGCTCGCGACGATGGTTTGTGGGATATCGACGCGCGTATCACCGACATCAAGACCCGCGACACCATGCTCGCTTCCGGCACCAGGCCGGCTGGCGAACCGCTGCACAATCTCTGGCTGCGCCTAACGGTCGATATCCAATTAAACGTGGTGGATGCCGAAGCGGCGTCCGATGCCGTTCCTTATCCGGGGTATTGCGACACCATCGGCCCGGCTTACAAGAAGCTGGTCGGCCTGAATCTGCTGAAAGGCTTTCGCGACGGCGTCAAGCAGCGCCTGGCTGGCATCAACGGCTGCACCCATCTGTCGGAAATGGCAATGGTATTGCCGACCGCGGTCATCCAGGCCTTCGCCGGCGACGTGCTCGATACGCGCGATGGCGCCAACGATGACCGGCAAAGCCAAAAACCGTTTCAACTCGACCGCTGCCACGCCCTGCGTTCCGAAGGTGCCGCGGTCGCCAAGTATTACCCGCGCTGGGCGGTTAAGTTGCAGGCAGTACCAGAATCCAGTTAATTACCAAGTTTGTTTTTTTCAATAAGCGTCTGAAGGGAAGCTCGCATGAAAATCCATGAGTATCAGGGCAAAGAAATCCTCCGTAAGTTCGGAGTGACGGTTCCGCGCGGTATCCCGTGCTTTTCCGTAGAAGAGGCGGTCAAAGCGGCCGAGACTCTCGGAGGCCCGGTCTGGGTTGTGAAGGCTCAGATCCATGCCGGCGGCCGCGGCAAGGGCGGCGGCGTGAAAGTCGCCAAGTCGCTCGACCAGGTCAAAGAGTACGCAACCGCCATCATGGGCATGCAGCTCGTCACGCACCAGACCGGTCCGGAAGGCCAGAAGGTGCGGCGTCTGTTGATCGAGGATGGGGCCGATATCAAGAAGGAACTGTATGTGTCGATGGTCACCGACCGCACCACGCAGCGCGTCGTGATGATGGCGTCGTCCGAAGGCGGCATGGACATCGAAGAAGTCGCGGAAAAGCACCCTGAGCTCATCCACAAGGTCGTGATCGATCCGGCAACCGGCCTGACCGACGCGGAAGCAGACGACATCGCCGCCAAGATCGGCGTGCCGGCCGCTTCTATTCCCGACGCACGCAAGCAGTTCCAGGGCCTGTACAAGGCTTACTGGGAAACCGACGCCTCGCTGGCTGAAATCAACCCGCTGATCCTGACCGGCGACGGCAAGGTGATCGCGCTCGACGCCAAGTTCAACTTCGACTCCAACGCGCTGTTCCGTCATCCGGAAATCGTCGCCATGCGCGACCTCGACGAAGAAGATCCGGCGGAAATCGAAGCCTCCAAGTTCGACCTCGCCTACATCTCCCTCGACGGCAACATCGGCTGCCTGGTGAACGGCGCCGGCCTGGCGATGGCCACCATGGACACGATTAAACTGTTCGGCGGCGAGCCGGCCAACTTCCTCGACGTCGGCGGCGGCGCCACCACCGAGAAAGTGACCGAAGCCTTCAAGCTGATGCTGAAGAATCCGAACCTGAAAGCCATCCTGGTCAACATCTTCGGCGGCATCATGCGCTGCGACGTGATCGCCGAAGGCGTGATCGCCGCCTCCAAGGCGGTGTCGCTCGGCGTGCCGCTGGTCGTGCGCATGAAGGGCACCAACGAAGACCTCGGCAAGAAGATGCTGGCCGAATCCGGCCTGCCGATCATCTCGGCCGACACGATGGAAGAAGCTGCTCAAAAGGTCGTCGCCGCGGCCAACGGAAAATAATCGAGGAAACAAACATGTCGATTCTGATCAATAAAGACACCAAAGTCATCACCCAGGGCATCACTGGCAAGACCGGCCAGTTCCACACCCGCATGTGCCGCGACTATGCCAACGGCAAGAACTGCTTCGTCGCCGGCGTGAACCCGAAGAAGGCGGGCGAGGATTTCGAAGGCATTCCGATTTTCGCGAACGTGAAGGAAGCCAAGGAAAAGACCGGCGCCACCGTATCCGTGATCTACGTGCCGCCGGCAGGCGCCGCCGCCGCGATCTGGGAAGCGGTCGAAGCCGAGCTCGACCTGGCGATCTGCATCACCGAAGGCATTCCGGTGCGCGACATGCTGGAAGTGAAGGACCGCATGAAGAAAGCCGGCAGCAAGACCCTGCTGCTTGGACCGAACTGCCCGGGCCTGATCACGCCGGATGAAATCAAGATCGGCATCATGCCGGGCCACATCCACAAGAAGGGCCGCATCGGCGTGGTGTCGCGTTCCGGCACGCTGACCTATGAAGCGGTGGCGCAATTGACCGCGCTCGGTCTGGGCCAGTCGTCCGCGGTCGGCATCGGCGGCGACCCGATCAACGGCCTGAAGCACATCGACGTGATGAAGATGTTCAACGACGATCCGGATACCGATGCGGTGATCATGATCGGCGAGATCGGCGGCCCGGACGAGGCCAATGCCGCCTACTGGATCAAGGACAACATGAAGAAACCGGTGGTCGGCTTCATCGCCGGCGTCACCGCGCCTCCGGGCAAGCGCATGGGCCATGCCGGTGCGCTGATTTCCGGCGGCGCCGACACCGCGCAAGCCAAGCTGGAAATCATGGAAGCCTGCGGCATCAAAGTGACCAAGAACCCGTCGGAAATGGGCCGCCTGCTCAAGTCCATGCTGTAATTTAGTTAGGCTGATGCGTCATTGACTGACGGATCAGGCATCAATCAGGCATCATATACGGGGAGCTGCGGCTCCCCGTATTGCTTTATGCGTTACCATTCAGGAATTTTATGGATTTCCTGCAGAATTTGAATTGGCTGGCGGTAGGACAGATCATCCTGATCGATATCCTGCTCGGCGGTGACAATGCGATCGTGATCGCCATGGCCTGCCGCAACCTGCCGCGCCATCATCGCATCCGGGGAATCCTGTGGGGCACCTTCGGCGCCATCGGCATACGCATCATCCTGATTGCTTTCGCGGTCACCATGCTGCAGATGCCGTACCTGAAAATCGTCGGCGGCCTCCTGCTGTTCTGGATCGGCATCAAGCTGCTGGCGGAAAGCGACGAGGGCCACGACGAAGTGCATGCCAGCGAGAGGCTGTTCACCGCGATCAAGACCATCATCGTCGCCGACCTGGTCATGAGCATCGACAACGTGATCGCGGTGGCCAGCGCCGCCGAGCAAACCGGAGGCGACAATGAGTTGTTGCTGGTGACTTTCGGCATCCTGGTCAGTATCCCGATTATCATCTGGGGCAGCACCATGATCCTCAAATTGATGGAGCATTTCCCCTGGATTATCACGTTTGGGGCTGGCCTGCTCGGCTATCTTGCCGGCGGCATGATCGTCTCCGATGTCGTCATCGGCCCCTGGCTGGCCGATCACCTGCCGCCGCTCGACATCGTCGTGCGCGCGCTTGACCTGCGTCTGAGCATTCCCGGCCTGATTGGCGCCGTGGCGGTGGTGGCACTCGGAACATGGCTGGAGAAACAGGAAGAAGCGCGTCATGGGAAAAACTGACCTCCACCTATAATCCGTTTCATGTCACACCACTTCCATCTGGAATTCGCTGCGAAAACGGACACGGGCCTGGTTCGCTCGCATAACGAGGACTGTATCGCGACCCAGCCGGCTTGCGGCTTGGCCGTTCTCGCCGATGGCATGGGCGGGTACAAGGCGGGGGAAGTGGCGAGCGGCATCGCCGTTGCCGCCGTGAAGGAAGCGCTGGAAGAGGGTCTGAAACGGCTTTCGGGCCAGCAGCCTGAACAAATCCATCGACTGATGGATGAATCCATCCACCGCGCCAACAACGCCATTCTTGACGCAGCGCGCGCCGAGCCGCGTTATGACGGCATGGGCACCACACTGGTCGCCGCCGTGTTTCATGGAGATCGCGTAACGATCGCGCATGTCGGCGATTCGCGCGCGTATCGGCTGCGGCAAGGCGATCTGGTGCAGATCACCAAGGACCATTCGCTGCTCCAGGAGCAGCTCGATGCCGGCCTGATCAGCCCGGAATGGGCCCAGTTTTCTTCGATCAAGAACCTGGTCACGCGGGCGGTCGGTGTCGGCCCCGAGATGGAGGTGGAAATCCATGACCACCATGTCGAAGCGGGCGACTTGTATCTATTGTGTTCGGATGGCCTATCCGACATGCTGACCGACCAGGAAATCTGTGAAATATTGGAAAATAGGCAATCTTCGCTGGCGAGCGCCTGCGACATGCTGGTGAAGAAGGCGAACGATAGCGGCGGGCGGGATAATATTTCCGTGATTCTGGCGGAGGCGCGACAGGTTGAGCCGCAAGCTGAAAGCTTCCTCAACCGGATGTTACGCTGGATAAGATAAGGAAAAATAATCAAGTGGGCAGCCGGGGACGAACATGGCGAAGATCATTCTTACAAAAGACAATGCGGTTCTGCGCGAAGTTGCGCTATCCAAGGAAAGGATCACGATCGGGCGGGCACCGCATAACGACCTGGTGATCGACAATCGTGCGGTAAGCGCCGAGCATGCGGTGATCGTCACGGTGGGCAATGACTCGTTTCTGGAAGACTTGAACAGCACCAATGGTACCCAGGTGAATGGGCAGCCGATCAAGAAGCACTTTTTGCAGGAAAACGATGTGATTGAGTTGGCGCAGTACCG
>OFCW01000055.1_pt1 | contig 54556 bp, 56 predicted proteins | sample 1520951 | NCBI WGS metagenome assembly OFCW01 (sample SAMEA4349680, study PRJEB24078) | microbial mat metagenome | biome: Terrestrial Biome; feature: Habitat; material: Microbial Mat | place: India | collected 2012-06-12 | depth 10 m | reverse complement strand
GCCGGCAAGACCACCGTCGGCCGCGCCCTGGCCAGAAAACTCAACAAGCGGTTCATCGATTCCGACCATGAGATAGAGGCGCGCACCGGCGCCTCTATTCCATTGATTTTCGAAATCGAGGGCGAAGCCAGCTTTCGCCAGCGCGAATCGGATGTGATCCGCGACCTGACCGCGCAAAGCGATATCGTCCTGGCCACCGGCGGCGGCGCGATCCTGAAGCCGGAAAACCGCGCGTACCTGAAAACCCGCGGCACCGTGATCTACCTGCGTGCCAGCGTCAACAGCATCCTGCAGCGCACCAGCCACGACAAGAACCGGCCCCTGCTGCAGACTGCCGATCCGCGTGCGCGCCTGGAGCAACTGGCGCGCGAACGCGAACCCTACTACCTGGAAGTGGCCGACTTCATCGTCGACACCGGCCGTCCTAACGTACAATCACTGGTGCAGACGATCGTTGCCCAATTGGAAAGCCTCGGCAAAAAGGCGCCGGCCGGCAACGAGGAGCCGAAACCCACTTCCTGACATTTCATGATGACGCAGCACATTTCCCCGATCACCTTGCAAGTCGAATTGGGCGAGCGCAGTTACCCGATCGTGATCGGGCAGTCGCTCCTGTCCAACGCCGCACTGATCGGCCGCCATATCGCCGGCAAGCGCGTCGCCGTGGTGACCAATACTACGGTCGGTCCGCTCTATCTCGACAAACTGACGCAAACGCTGGAACAGGCCGGCAAGCAGGTGACGGCTATCGTCCTGCCGGACGGCGAGGAAGAGAAAAACTGGGCGAGCCTGATGCGCGTGTTCGACGTGCTGCTCGAACAGAAATGCGACCGCAAGACCACGCTCATCGCCCTGGGCGGTGGCGTGATCGGCGACCTGACCGGGTTTGCCGCCGCCACCTACATGCGCGGCGTGCCCTTCATCCAGGTGCCGACCACCTTGCTGGCCCAGGTCGATTCCTCGGTCGGCGGCAAGACCGGCATCAATCACCCGCTGGGCAAGAACATGATCGGTGCGTTCTACCAGCCGCAGGCGGTGATCGCCGACACCACCACGCTCGACACCCTGCCGGCGCGCGAGCTGTCCGCGGGCCTGGCCGAAGTGATCAAGCATGGTGCGATCATCGATGCCCGATTCTTCGACTGGATCGAGGCGAACATCGCGAAGCTCGTGGCCAAAGACGCGCAGGCGCTCGCTTATGCGATCCAGCGTTCGTGCGAGATCAAGGCCGACGTGGTGCGCCAGGACGAGCGCGAAGGCGGGCTGCGCGCCATCCTGAACTTCGGCCATACCTTCGGCCATGCGATCGAGGCCGGCCTCGGCTACGGCGAATGGCTGCACGGCGAAGCGGTCGGCTGCGGCATGGTGATGGCGGCCGACCTGTCGCAGCGGCTTGGCTTCATCGATGCGGCGACCCGCGAGCGGGTGGCGGCGCTGGTGAAAGCCGCCGGCCTGCCGGTGGAGGCGCCCGATCTCGGCGCCGAGCGCTGGCTGGAGCTGATGCAGGTCGACAAGAAGAACGAAGGCGGCCAGATCAAGTTCATCCTGCTCAAGCCGCTGGGCGCGCCGGTGATCATGCCGGTGCCGCAGGAAGCGTTGCTGGCCACCCTGAAGGCGTGCGTGCGGCAATGAATTTCGACGCCCGCCTCGCTCCCTACGCCGCGCATGCCGCGGCATCGCGAGGCCGGCGTTTCCCCGAGCCGCCTCCCGCGTCGCGCAGCGAATTCCAGCGCGACCGCGACCGCATCATCCATTCCACCGCATTTCGCCGTCTCGAATACAAGACCCAGGTGTTCGTCAATCACGAAGGCGACTTGTTCCGCACGCGGCTCACGCACAGCATCGAAGTCGCGCAGATCGCGCGCTCGATTGCGCGCAACCTGCGACTGAACGAAGACCTGGTGGAGGCCATTTCGCTGGCGCACGACCTGGGGCACACGCCGTTCGGCCACGCCGGGCAGGAGGCGTTGAACGAATGCATGAAGGCCTATGGCGGCTTCGAGCACAATCTGCAGAGCCTGCGCGTGGTCGACGAACTGGAAGAGCATTACGGCGCGTTCAACGGCCTGAACCTGATGTACGAAACGCGCGAGGGCATCCTCAAGCACTGTTCTGCGGCCAACGCGGCCAAACTGGGCGAAATCGGTCAGCGTTTCCTCGACAGGAAGCAGCCGACGCTGGAAGCGCAACTGGCCAACCTGGCCGATGAAATCGCGTACAACAACCACGACATCGACGATGGCTTGCGCTCGGGTCTGCTGACGACCGCGCAGCTGGACCAGGTCGATTTCTACGCGCGGCACCGCAGCGAGGTCGAGGCCGTCTATCCGGGCATCAGCGGGCGGCGCGCGATCCATGAAACGATACGGCGCATGATCAATGCGCTGATCGTCGATTTGATACAGGCATCGCAATCGCGCATCCAGGACGCGCAGGCGAAGACGGTGGAGGACGTGCGCAATGCGCCGCCGCTGATCACCTTTTCCGACGCGATGAACAGGCAAGCCGTCGTGCTCAAGCGCTTCCTGCGCGAAAACCTGTATCGCCACTACCAGGTCAACCGCATGACCAGCAAGGCGCGCCGCATCATCCGGGAATTGTTCGAGGCGTTCATGCGGGAGCCGAACCTGCTGCCGCCGGATTACCAGGCGGCCGGCGAGCAGGCGCAGGCGCGCAAGGTGGCCGACTATATCGCCGGCATGACCGACCGCTACGCGATGCGCGAGCACCGGCGCCTGTTCCAGGTCGACGAGATCTAGTCCAGATCCCGCAGCGGATGCGCGTGAGGCGGCCATGCCGGCGCGAAGAAGCGCGCGATCATGTCGCTTGACACTTCCGCCAGCAACGGCGGGTTCCATTTCGGCGCATTGTCCTTGTCGATCACGACCGCGCGCACGCCTTCCAGCACTTCACCGTGTTCGAAGCTGCGGCGCACCATCGTGCGTTCCATGCGCAGGCAGTCGGCAATGCCCATCGTCGCCCCGCGCCGCAACTGCTCCAGCGTCACGCACATCATCAATGGCGAGCGCTTGTTCATCACTGCCAGCGTCTTCTGCGCGAACGGATCGGCATCCTGCGCGAGCGAGGCAATGATCGCGGAAACCTCGTTATGCGCGAAATGGCGGTCGATCAGAGCGCGCTGCGCCGCCAGCATGCTGCTTGCCGGATCGGCCTGCGTTGCAAACGGTTGGGCGAAAGTCCGAACCGCCACGCGCGGGTCGGCGTCGCTGCAGGACGCCAGCAAATCGAGCAGGGCAGGGAGTTCGGACGCAGGTACGTAGACATCGGCAAGGCCCGCGTACAGGGCGTCGGCAGCGCCGATGGTTTCGCCGGTCACGCCGAGATAGGCGCCGATCTGTCCTGGCGCGCACGACAGAAAAAAGCTGCCGCCCACGTCCGGGAACAAACCGATATTCACTTCCGGCATCGCCATCTTCGTGCGATCGGTCACGATGCGCAGGCGATTGTCCGGGCCGGCCTGCGCGATGCCCATGCCGCCACCCATCACGATGCCGTCCATCAGGGCGATATACGGCTTCGGATAATGATGGATCAGGTGGTTGAGCGCATACTCTTCCGTGAAAAAATCCTCCAGCAGCGCGCTGCCGCCTTGCGGCGTTTTGGTGCCGGCTTCATAAAAGAAGCGGATGTCGCCGCCGGCGCAGAACGCGCGCTCGCTGGTGCTGCGGATGACGACCGCGCGCACGTCGTCATCGTCGCGCCATGCCAGCAGGGCCTCGGTCAGGGTGCGCACCATCTGCAGCGACAATGAATTGAGCGCCTTGGGACGGTCGAGGGTCAGAAAGCCGATGTGGTTCGCGATGCTGATCTGGATGGGCTCGGACATGACGGTTGAATGAAGTTGCTGGAAAGCACATATTCTATCCAGATTGCCAACCACAGGTCTGTCGCGGGGCGGACAATAGAGCGAATAAAAAAGGACGCATCGCTGCGTCCTTGGGGGCTGCCGATTCGATCGGCGGTGACGCCGCTTTACACGGCACTTTGAATTTCAGGGATGCGCTTGATCGCTTCGTGCTGGTGATCCTGGATCTTGTCCTTGTGCTTCAGGACCTGGCGGTCCAGCTTGTCGATCATCAGGTCGATTGCCGCATACAGGTCTTCGTGGATGCTTTCCACATGGATGACATTGCCGCGCATGTGCAGGTTGATTTCGGCCTTCTGGCGCCTTTCCTTTTCCGAGAGCTTCTGGACTGACAGGATGACCGTGACATCAATGACATTATCGAAATGGCGTCTGACGCGTTCCAGCTTGGTTTGTACGTAATCGCGGATCGGTTGCGTCAGTTCGAGATGATGTCCACTGATTTTCAGATTCATACAGCGCTCCTATTGATGGTGTCGCCGGAGGTTCGCCACGTGCCCCGTTCTAGTTATGCGTAGACGCGTAGGCTACGCAGGAACACAGCAACAGATACAACACTACAACACGATAACTACAAGGATTTGCGCAGATTGACTGGAGGGATTTTCAGAGCTTCGCGGTACTTCGCGACTGTGCGACGTGCGACCACCATGCCCTGTTCACCCAACATATCCGCAATTTTGCTATCAGAGAATGGGTTCTTCGGGTCTTCTGCTCCTATCAATTGTTTGATCAGCGCCCGTATCGCGGTCGACGAAGCTTCACCCCCGGCTTCGGTTGCGACGTGGCTACCGAAGAAATACTTCAACTCAAACATGCCGTGGGGGGTCAGCATATATTTTTGAGTTGTTACACGTGAAATAGTACTCTCGTGTAAACCCAGTGTATCAGCTATTTCACGCAAGACAAGGGGGCGCATCGCCACTGCGCCGTGCGAGAAAAAATTTCTTTGGCGGTCAACAATTGCTTGTGCAACGCGCAAGATCGTGTCGAAGCGCTGCCGCATGTTCTTGATCAGCCATTTGGCTTCCTGCAGTTGCGCCGAGAGTGAACCCTCACCCTTGCTCTGCTTGAGGATATTCGCGTACAGCGCATTGACGCGCAGGCGCGGCATCACGTCGTGGTTGAGCATCACCTGCCAGCCGTTTTTGGTCTTTTTGACAATTACGTCCGGCACCACGTAATCGGAGGCGTCGGAGGCGAACATCGCGCCCGGATGCGGATTGCAGCGGCGGATCACCGCATGCGCCTCGCGCAGGTCTTCGTCGTCGCAATCCAGCGCCTTCTTGAGCTTGTTGAAGTCGCGCTGTGCAAATAATGCAAGATGGTTTTCGACGATCTCCAGCGCCCTCCGGCGCGTCACCAGCGGGATCTTGGGAAAGCGCCGGATCTGGATCGCCAGGCATTCCGACGCATTGCGCGCGCCGACGCCGGCCGGCTCGAAACTCTGCACCAGTTTCAGCGCGACGCGCAATTCCTCCAGCTCGATGTCGAGCTCGGCCGGCAGGCGCGCATAGATTTCCTCCAGCGGCTCTTCCAGGTAGCCGTTGTCGTCCAGCGCGTCGATGATCAGTTCGACCAGGGCGCGGTCGCGCTGGCTGTGCACGGTCACGCGCATCTGTTCCAGCAGATGTTCGCGCAGCGTGGTTTCGTGCGCCTCCAGTTGCGGGCGCGCATCGTCGTCCTCCGGCGCCTTGGCGGTGCGCGCCACATCGTCGAAGCTCCATTCCCCTTCGCTGGCCGAAGCCGATTCGCCGCCTTCGGGACCGTCGAATCCTCCGTCGCCTTCTTCCGGCGCGGCCGGCGCATTGGCGTCGGACACGGGGGTGTCCGCCATGCCGTTGCCCGGCGTGATCGCGCCGTCGGCCAACAGGCGCACCGAATGGTCGAGCGGGTCGTCGACCCGTTCCAGCATCGGATTGTCGGACAGGATCTGTTCCAGCTCCTGATGCAGCTCAAGCGTGGACAGCTGCAGCAGGCGGATCGACTGCTGCAGCTGCGGCGTGAGCGCCAGATGCTGCGAAACGCGAAGTTGGAGAGTCTGTTTCATCTTCCCTACATCCGGAAGTGTTCGCCCAGATACACGCGGCGCACCGATTCGTTGGCGATGATGTCGTCGGGGCGGCCGCTGGCCAAAACCGAACCTTGATTGATGATGTACGCCCGGTCGCAGATGCCGAGCGTCTCCCGCACGTTGTGGTCCGTGATCAGCACGCCGATGCCGCGCTCCTTCAGGAAACGCACGATGCGCTGGATTTCGATCACCGCGATCGGATCGACGCCGGCGAACGGTTCGTCCAGCAGCACGAAGCGCGGATTGGTCGCCAGCGCGCGCGCGATCTCGACGCGCCGCCGTTCCCCGCCGGACAGCGACAACGCCTGGTTGTCGCGCAGCTTTTCGATCTGCAACTCGGCCAGCAGCGTGTTCAGGCGTTTTTCGATGGCCGCCGGCGGCAGCGGCTTGTTGTCTTCGCGCTGCAATTCGAGCACCGCGCGGATGTTGTCGGCCACCGTCAGCTTGCGGAATACCGATGCCTCCTGCGGCAGGTAGGACAGGCCGAGCATCGCGCGGCGATGGATCGGCAGGCGCGAGATCGCCGCGCCGTTCAGGTCGATTTCGCCCGCGTCGGAAGGCACCAGGCCGACGATCATGTAGAAGGACGTGGTCTTGCCGGCGCCGTTGGGGCCGAGCAGGCCGACCACTTCGCCGCTCTCGACGTTGAGCGAGACATCGCGCACCACCTGGCGCGTGCCGTAGCTCTTCTGCAAACCGCGTACAACCAAGGTGCTCGTCATGTCATTTGCCCTGCGATTCCGTGCGCGGCTGGATCACCGCCTTGATGCGGCCGCCGCCCGGCCTGCTTTCGCCCGTCGGCGTATTGTTCACCGTATAGAACTCGGCGCGGCTGTCGTACGAAATGAAGGCGCCTTCGACTTCGTCGGTCGGCTTGCTGCCCTCCAGCCGCCGCAGCCTGGCCTTCGAAAACAGTTTGACCACTTCGGCCTTGCCGTCGTATTCGATGCGCTCGGCCTGCCCGTCCACCCACTGATTGTCGCCGCCGTCGCGTTTCTGGCGGAAGGTGGCCAGCCCGCCGGCCGGCGCGAGCAGCGTCGCGTACTGATAGCCGGCCGGGTCCTGCGTGACGATCAGCTTGTGCGCCTTCATGATCAGGGTGCCGCGCGTGAGCACCACGTTGCCGGTGAACGTGTTGATCTGCTTCACGTCGTCATACACCATCTGATCGGCTTCGACATTGGTCGGCTTGTCGGAATCCGCCTTCTCGGCATGGGCGCTATATGCAATGGCAGTGCTGAGCATGAATAGCAGCAAGAAGAAACGTTTCATGAAAGCTCTCAAGAGATGTATCAAGTTATACCTGAATTAGCGTGCCGGGGCTTGATACGTGCCATGTACATTGCTCGCCAGTTTGAATTCGCGCGTCGCGTTGTTCGCCACCATGCCGGTGCCGGTCAATACCGATTTGTCGTAATTGATCTGAACCGGCTTGTCGGTCCGCATTACATCCTCGTCCGGCAAGACCAGCAGATAGTCGGACTTCATGTGCATGTGCACGCTGTCGACCGATGCCGGCCGGTCCATGTGGACGTTGTCGTGCAAATGGACCTGGCTGCTGTCGCTGTTGACGTGCGCGCGTTCCGAACGCATGGTCGTTGGCACCGGTCCGTTGCCGACGCTGACGACGACCGGGTGCCGGATGTCGTAGGAATCGTCCTGCGGATTGTGCGTCAGCCGTTCGCCCGAGAAGTGGTACTGCACCTTGCCGTTCTGCGCGAGTTTGATGTAATTGAAATTTTCGACGTAGAAATCCGGCTCGGTCCTGGCCGCGCCCGGCCCGGTATCGCCATCACCGCGCTTCATGACTTCCAGCAGCCAGAAACTGCCGAGCGCCAGCGCGATCAGCGGCGCCAGGATGGCCAGCACGCGAAAGCCCCAGCCGCTGCTGTTCATCGCAGATACGGCGCCAGCGCCGCCTCGTAATGGCCCTGGGCGCGCAGGATGAAGTCGCACAATTCGCGCGCCGCGCCGCGGCCGCCGCTTGCTTGCGTGACATGATGCACGCGCGCGCGCACCTCCGGATGCGCATTCGGCACGCTGGCCGCGAAACCGACGCGCAAGAGGATCGGCAGGTCGATCACATCGTCGCCGACAAAGCCGCAATGCTCGGCTGCAACCGCAGTTTGTTCCAGCAATTGCTGGAACGCGGTCAGCTTGTCATGAACGCCCTGAAACAGGTGCCGGATGCCGAGGTCGGCCGCGCGCCGCGCGACGATCTCCGACTTGCGGGCACTGATGATGGCAGTGGCCACGCCCGATTGCTGCAGCAGCTTGATGCCATGGCCGTCGAGCACGTTGAAGGTCTTGATCAGCTCGCCTTCTGGCCCGTAATGCAGGCTGCCGTCGGTCAAGATGCCGTCGACATCGAAAATCATCAGCCGCACCTGCGCGGCTCTGGCGAGTGCGTCTTGCATCAGATCACCTTGGCGCGCGTGAGGTCATGGATATGCAGCGCGCCGACCAGCTTGCCGTCGGCTTCGGTGACCAGCATCTGGTTGATGCGGTACTGCTCCATCACGTCCACCGCCTCCACCGCGAGCTGGTCGGGGCCGACCGTGCGCGGATTGCGGTGCATGACGTCGGCGATCTTCAGCTTGCTGAAATCCTGCACGGTCTCGATCAGCCGGCGCAAGTCGCCGTCGGTGAAAATGCCGATGGCGCGAAACGCCTCATCGACGACCGCCGTCATCGCCATGCCTTTGCGCGTCACTTCCAGCAGCGCCGCCGGCAGCGGCGTATTCATGGTTACCGCAGGGATGGCATCGCCGCGCCGCATCACGTCGCGCACATGCGTCAGCAGGCGACGCCCGAGCGCGCCGCCGGGATGGGAGCGCGCAAAATCTTCTTCACGGAAACCACGGGCGTCGAGCAGGGCCACCGCCAGCGCATCGCCCAGGGCGAGGGTGGCGGTCGTGCTCGCCGTCGGCGCCAGATTGAGCGGGCAGGCTTCCTTGTCCACATGCGCATCCAGGTGGATATCGGCGAGTTTGGCCAGGCTCGATTGCGCATTGCCGGTAATGGCGATCAGCTTGGCGCCCATGCGGCGGATGATCGGAATGATCGCCAGGAATTCGGCGGCTTCGCCGGAATTGGAAATGGCGATCAGGGCGTCATGCTCGGTAATCATGCCGAGATCGCCGTGCAGGGCTTCCGCCGCGTGCACGAATAGCGCCGGCGTGCCGGTCGAGGCCAGGGTTGCGGCGATCTTGCGCGCGATATGGCCGGACTTGCCGATGCCGGATACGACCACGCGGCCGCTGCATTGAAGCAAAAGCGCGACCGCCTGCACAAAACTGCTGTCGGGATTGTCTGATAACCGATCTTTCAACGCGAGGATGGCGTCGGCTTCGATCTGCAAGGTGGTGCGCGCCAGCTCCAGCGCGCGTCGTGCACTTTTTGCATCGAAAGCTATCGGCGGGGTTTTTGCATGGGGTACACTCATGCCCGGAAGTATAAACGAATTAGGAAAGCAAAAAACCTGCCAATCGCATAAAAATACTGATTTGACGGGGCGCAACGCGATTGCCGCATGCACAGAACACCTTGCCGTGTGCCATTTGATCATCCATGTTTTCCGCTCTTGAACTGACCTTGATTTTGCTCGGCGCCGCAGTGCTCGGCGTGGTTGCGTTCCGCATGCTGCACCTGCCGCCCATGCTCGGTTACTTGCTGGTTGGCATTCTGGTCGGCCCCTATGGCCTGGGTGTGGCCGAGGAAAACGAAACCACGCATACGCTGGCCGAATTCGGCGTGGTGTTTTTGATGTTCTCGATCGGGCTGGAGTTCTCGCTGCCGAAACTGTCGTCGATGCGCCGCACCGTGTTCGGCCTGGGCATGGCGCAGGTGCTGTGCACGATCGCCGCGGCCATGCTGTTCGGCTGGCTGGTCGCCTATCTCCTGCCGCAACTGGCCGACATCAGCTGGCGCGCCGCCTTTGCGCTGGGCGGCGCGCTGGCGATGTCGTCCACCGCGATCGTGTCCAAGCTGCTGACCGAACGGCTGGAACTGGAAAGCCCGCACGGCCGCCAGATCATCGGCATCCTGCTGTTCCAGGATCTGGCGGTGGTGCCCCTGCTGATCCTGGTGCCGGCGCTGGCGATGAAGTCCGGCGACCTGCTGGTGACGCTGGCGCTGGCCGCGATGAAGGCGATGATCGTGCTGGTGCTGCTGCTGGTGATCGGACAGAAGCTGATGCGCAGCTGGTTCCACATCGTGGTCAAGCGCCGCTCGCAGGAACTGTTCATGCTGAACCTGCTGCTGATCACGCTCGGCTGCGCCTGGATCACCGAGCAGGCCGGGCTGTCGCTGGCGCTGGGCGCCTTCGTGGCGGGCATGCTGATCTCGGAAACGGAATACAAGCATCAGGTGGAAGAGGACATCAAGCCGTTCCGCGACGTGCTGCTCGGGCTGTTTTTCGTCACCATCGGCATGCTGCTCAACGTGAAGCTGGTGCTGGCCAACTGGTGGATGGTGCTGCTGTTGCTGATCGGCCCGGTGCTGCTCAAGTTCGGCCTGATTGCGGGATTGGCCAAGCTGTTCGGCACCTCGACCGGCGTCGCGCTGCGCACCGGCCTGGCGCTGGCGCAGGCCGGCGAATTCGGCTTCGTGCTGCTGAACCAGGCGGGCGGGCTGCGCCTGATGGACCCGCTCCTGATCCAGATGGTCCTGGCGTCGATGGTGCTGTCGATGCTGGCCGCGCCCTTCATCATCGCCAAGTCCGACGCGATCGTGCTCAAGCTGTCGTCCAATGAATGGATGATGCAGTCGCTGGCGCTGACGCAGATCGCCACGCGCACCATGGCCACGCAAAAGCACGTGCTGATCGCCGGTTTCGGCCGCACCGGGCAAAGCCTGGCCAAGCTGCTGGAAGAGGAGGGCATCGCCTACCATGCGCTCGACCTCGATCCCGATCGCGTGCGCGAGGCGCAGGCCGCCGGCGCCAACGTCTCATATGGCGACGCGGCGCGGCGCGAGAGCCTGGTCGCCGCCGGCATTCATCGCGCGGCGGCGCTGGTGGTCACCTATGCCAATACGCCGTCGGCGCTGAAGGTGCTGCACCATGCGCACGAACTGGCGCCGGCCTTGCCGGTCATCGTGCGCAGCCACGACGACACCGATCTCGACAAGCTGCGCAGCGCCGGCGCGGCCGAGGTGGTGCCGGAAGCGATCGAGGGCAGCCTGATGCTGGCCTCGCACGCGCTGGTGATGCTGGGGGTGCCGCTGCGGCGCGTGGTGCACCGCGTGCAGGCCGCGCGCGACGAGCGCTATGCGTCGCTGCGCGGCTATTTTCACGGCGCCAGCGACGCGCCCGAGGATGCCGAGCATCTGCATGTGCGCCTGCACTCGGTCACCTTGAACGAGGGGGCGCGGGCGATCGGCAAGCCCTTGGGCGCGCTGAAGCTGCCGGAGATCGGCGCCGAGGTGACGATACTGCGGCGCGGCAAGAGCCGTATCGAGATCACGCCCGAAACCGTGCTGCAAGCCGGCGATATCGTGGTCTTGCGCGGCGCCTCCGACGCTGTGGCGCGTGCGGAACAGCGCTTGCTGAAGTAACCCCGCAAAAGTTGCCACAAGAAAACACGATCCGGCAGATCTCGCTACAATGCCAGGGCGGCATTCACTGTCCCTGAAAGAGATTCAATGCAAGTCTTCGAGCGCATCCTCGGCATCATCCTGCCGGTCTTCCTCATCATCGCCATCGGTTACGGCTATGCGCGGCTGCGCGGCGACACCGTCAAGGACGACATGGCCGCCGTCAACCGCGTCAGCATGGGCGTGCTGTGCCCGCTCCTGGTGTTTACTGCGCTGGCGGCGAAGGATTTCGATCTCGTGCATAACGGCACGCTGATTTTGGCCGGCATCCTGATTGCGCTCGGCTCCGGCGCGATCGCTTGGCCGATCGCCAGGCTGTTCGGCTACGACCCGCGCAGTTTCGTGCCGCCGATGATGTACAACAATTGCGGCAACATGGGCTTGCCGCTGGCGGTACTGGCCTTCGGCAGCGCCGGTTTGTCGGCGGCGGTGGCGCTGTTCATGGCCTGCAACCTGATCTATTTTTCGGTCGGCATCAAGATCATCGAGAGCGGCCGCAAGCAGCACACGCCGTTCTGGCAATTCCTGGCCAGCCCGATGATGCTGTCGATGATGGTCGGCATGCTGTTTGCGATTTTCCACATCACGCTGCCGGCGCCGCTGATGCAGGCGATGAAGATGCTGGGCGATGCCTGCATCCCGATCATGCTGTTTGCGCTCGGCGTGCGCATGCTCGACGTGAACTTCAAAAGCTGGCATATCGGCCTGGTCGGCGCGGTCGTCTGCCCGGTCGCGGGCCTGATCGTCGCCTGGCTGCTCGATGGCGTGCTGACGCTTACACCCGATCAGCGCGGTCAGATGTACCTGTTCGCGTCGCTGCCGCCGGCCGTGTTCTGCTTCATGGTGGCCGAGCAGTACAAACAGGAGCCGGACAAGGTCGCGTCGATCGTGTTGCTCGGGAACTTGGCGGCGCTGGCCTTCGTGCCGGCGGGACTGTGGCTGGGATTGCGGACCTGAGTTATTCCGTCTGAGTTATTCCGTCGGTCGCACGTCGAACCTGTCATCCGGCAGCGAGGCGTCGTCCGCCTCGCTCACGTTCACATCGTTGACCACGGCAGCGGCAGGGCCGCGCCGTGACCACGCGATGATCTTTTCCAGCGCCGCATTATCGCCGCGCACCAGCGCTTCCACCGAGCCGTCGCGCCGGTTGCGCACCCAGCCGCACAGCCGCAACGCGCGCGCCTGCGCCTCGAACGACGCCCGGTAGCCGACGCCTTGCACCAGGCCGGTGATGACGAGATGTTTGGCCATGCGTTCCTCCTGACGCTTACTTTTTCTTCAGCATCGGCGCCAGATACTTACCGGTGAAGCTCACCGGGCTCTTCGCGACATCTTCCGGCGTGCCGGTCGCGATGATCTGCCCGCCGCCGGCGCCGCCTTCCGGGCCGAGGTCGACGATCCAGTCGGCGGTCTTGATCACGTCCAGGTTGTGCTCGATGATCACCACCGTGTTGCCCTGGTCGCGCAGGCGGTGGATCACTTTCAGCAGCAGGTCGATGTCGTGGAAGTGCAGGCCGGTGGTCGGCTCGTCCAGGATGTACAGCGTGCGGCCGGTGTCGCGCTTGGACAGTTCCAGCGACAGCTTCACGCGCTGCGCCTCGCCGCCGGACAGGGTGGTGGCGCTCTGCCCCAGGCGGATGTAGCCGAGGCCGACGTCGAGCAGCGTCTGCAGCTTTCTCGCCACCACCGGCACCGGCTTGAAGAACTCGTGCGCTTCCTCGACCGTCATCTCCAGCACTTCGTGGATGTTCTTGCCCTTGTACTGCACTTCCAGCGTCTCGCGGTTGTAGCGCTTGCCGTGGCAGACGTCGCACGGCACGTACACGTCGGGCAAAAAGTGCATCTCGACCTTGATCACGCCGTCGCCCTGGCAGGCTTCGCAGCGCCCGCCTTTGACGTTGAACGAGAAGCGCCCGGCGCTGTAGCCGCGCTCTTTTGCGGTCGGCACCGTCGCGAACAGGTCGCGGATCGGCGTGAACACGCCGGTATAGGTGGCCGGATTGGAGCGCGGGGTGCGGCCGATCGGCGCCTGGTCGACCGCGATCACCTTGTCGAAATGCTCCATGCCGTGGATCGATTCATACGGCGCGGGTTCCGTCTGCGAGCCGTACAGATGGCGCGCGGCGGCGTGATACAGTGTGTCGTTGACCAGCGTCGATTTGCCCGATCCCGACACGCCGGTCACGCAGGTCAGCAAGCCGACCGGTAGCTCCAGCGTGACATGCTTGAGGTTGTTGCCGGACGCGCCGGAAATGACGAGCTGGCGCTCCGGATCGGGCGCGGTGCGCTGCTTCGGCACGTGGATCGCGAGCGTGCCGTTCAGGTATTTCGCGGTCAGCGACTTCTTGCTTTTCAGGATGTCGTTCAGCGGCCCTTGCGCGATCACCTCGCCGCCATGCACGCCGGCGCCGATGCCCATGTCGACGATGTAGTCGGCGCAGCGGATCGCGTCTTCATCGTGCTCGACCACCAGCACGCTGTTGCCGATGTCGCGCAGGTGCTTCAGGGTGGCGATCAGGCGGTCGTTGTCGCGCTGGTGCAGGCCGATCGACGGTTCGTCCAGCACGTACATCACGCCGGTCAGTCCCGAGCCGATCTGCGACGCCAGGCGGATGCGCTGCGCCTCGCCGCCGGACAGCGTGTCCGCGCTGCGCTCCAGCGACAGGTAATCGAGGCCGACATTGTTCAAGAACTTCAGGCGCGACACGATTTCCTTGATGATGCGGTCCGCGATTTCGCGCTTGGCGCCGGTCAGCTTCAGCTTTTGGAAGAACTCCAGCGTGTCGCGCAAGGGCGTGCGCGATACTTCATAAATCGTGCGCTCCTGCTTGCCGGCGCCGATCTTCACGTAGCGCGCTTCGATGCGCAGGCGCGCGCCCTTGCACGACGGGCATTCCTTTTGGTTGATGAATTTCGCCAGCTCTTCCTTCACCGCGATCGAGTCGGTTTCGCGGTAGCGCCGCTGCAGGTTATTCACCACGCCTTCGAAAGTATGCTCGCGCACCACCGCGCGCCCGCGTTCGTTGATGTAGGTGAACGGAATGGTCTGGCGGCCGGAGCCGTGCAGCACGACCTGCTGCACCTGTTCCGGCAGCTTTTCGAACGGGATGTCCAGGTCGAACCCGTAATGCTCGGCCAGGCTGGAGAGCATCTGGAAGTAGAACTGGTTGCGGCGATCCCAGCCCTTGATCGCGCCGGATGCGAGCGACAGATTGGGGAAGGCGACGATGCGCTTCGGGTCGAAGAATTCGATGTGGCCGAGGCCGTCGCATTCCGGGCAGGCGCCCATCGGATTGTTGAACGAGAACAGGCGCGGCTCCAGCTCCTGCAGCGAATAGCCGCAGGTCGGGCAGGCGAACTTGTTGGAGAACAGGTGCTCCTTGCCGCTGTCCATTTCCAGCGCAATCGCGCGGCCTTCCGCCAGCCGCAGCGCGGTCTCGAAGCTCTCCGCCAGGCGCTGCTTCACGTCCGGCTTGACCTTCAGGCGGTCGATCACCACGTCGATGGTGTGCTTCTCGGTCTTCTTCAGCTTCGGCAGGTCGTCGATTTCGTAGATCTTGGCCGCATTGGTGCCGCTCTGCACGCGGAAACGGATGAAGCCCTGCGCCTGCATCTGTTCGAACAGGTCGACATGCTCGCCCTTGCGGTTGGCGACCACGGGCGCCAGGATCATCAGCTTGGTATCCTCGGGCATCGCCAGCACCGCGTCGACCATCTGCGACACCGACTGCGCGGCCAGCGGGTTTTCCGGGTGGTCGGGGCAGTAGGGCGTGCCGACGCGCGCATACAGCAGGCGCAGGTAGTCATGGATTTCGGTGACCGTGCCGACGGTCGAGCGCGGATTGTGCGAGGTCGCCTTCTGCTCGATCGAGATCGCCGGCGACAGGCCCTCGATCAGGTCGACGTCCGGCTTTTCCATCAATTGCAGGAACTGCCGCGCATAGGCCGACAGCGATTCCACATAGCGGCGCTGCCCTTCGGCATACAGGGTATCGAACGCGAGCGACGACTTGCCGGAACCGGACAGGCCGGTGATGACAATCAGTTGATTGCGAGGTAACTCCAGATTGATGTTCTTGAGATTGTGGGTGCGCGCGCCGCGGATTCGGATTTCTTCCATGAACTGCCTTTAACAGATATGCAACTTCGGCTTAGCAGGCTCTTATTGCCGGTCAACCTGATACTATAACGGGTTTTGAAATGCGCCGTATCCAGTCCATTACTTCGCCTCTCCATGTCTTCGACTGCCTCTGCTGAACTCTCCCCCCGAATGAGTCGCGCGGAAATTCGTGCCAGCGGCCTGCTGGCATCGATTCTGGCGATGCGCATGCTCGGCTGGTTCCTGATCCTTCCGGTGTTTTCCGTTGCCGCAAAGTCTTTGACCGGCGGCGATAGCGTCACCCTGGTCGGCTGGGCAATGGGGATATACGGACTGGCGCAGGCGTTCGGGCAACTCCCTTACGGCATGGCGTCCGACAAGTACGGGCGCAAGCCGGTGATCGTCATCGGGCTTGTGCTGTTTGCAATAGGTTCGTTCATCGCCGCGGCGGCGACCGATATCCATTGGGTGATCGCCGGGCGGGCGATTCAGGGTGCCGGCGCGATTTCGGCGGCGGTGACCGCGTTCATCGCCGATTCGACGCGCGAAGAACACCGCACCAAGGCGATGGCCATGGTCGGCGGCTCGATCGGCATTACCTTTGCCGTCTCGATGGTGCTGTCGCCGATGCTGTACCAGGTAATGGGCATGGGCGGCATCTTCGGCCTGACCGGCGTGCTGGCGATCGTCGCGATCCCGATGGTGCTGTTCATGATCCCGACCGTGCCGCGGGTGCCGGCGGGCCGCGGGGAGTTTGGACAGGTTTTGAAGAATCCCGAATTGATGCGCCTGAATTTCGGCGTGTTCATTTTGCATCTGACGCAGGTCGCGATGTTCGTCGTCGTGCCGCCGGCCCTGGTCCAGTATGCGGACTTGCCGGTGGCCGCGCACTGGAAAGTGTACCTGCCGGTGATGATCGCCTCGTTCGTGCTGATGCTGCCGCCGATTTTTGTCGCCGAGCGGCAGGGCAAGATGAAACAGGTATTCGTGGCGGCGATTGCGCTGATGCTCGCCGTTCAGGCCGGGTTGTGGGCATTCCTCAAAACGCCGATGCACTGGTCGGTGCTGGTCATCCTGTTGTTGGCCTTTTTCATCTCGTTCAACATCCTGGAGGCGAGCCAGCCGTCGCTGGTGTCGCGCATTGCGCCGCCGTCGGCCAAGGGCGCCGCGCTCGGCGTATACAACACCCTGCAGGCATTCGGGCTCGCCTGCGGCGGCGTGGTCGGCGGCTGGCTGCGCCAGCATGTCAGCGCCGCGTCGGTATTCGCGCTGGGCACGGTGCTGACGATCGTCTGGCTTATAATTGCCGCAAACATGAAGAACCTGCCGCGGCGCGGCGCTGCGGCGAAGACCGCCTGAATGCCGACCCACACATTCGCTTCACATCAAGTTCAAGTATTAGGAGAAAGTTATGGCCTCGGTCAATAAAGTCATTATCGTCGGCAACCTGGGGCGCGACCCGGAAACGCGCTACATGCCGAACGGCGATGCGGTCACCAATATCGCGGTGGCGACCACCGAAAGCTGGAAGGACAAGAACACCGGCGAGAAGAAGGAATTGACCGAATGGCACCGCATCACCTTCTACCGCAAGCTGGCTGAAATCGCCGGCCAGTACCTGAAGAAGGGTTCGCAGGTCTATGTCGAAGGCCGCCTGCAGACGCGCAAGTGGACCGACAAGGAAGGCGTCGAGCGCTATACCACCGAAATCATCGCCGACACCATGCAGATGCTGGGCAGCCGCCAGGGCATGGGCGGCGGCGCACCGGCGCCGATGGATGACGACTACGGCAGCAGCATGCCGGCACCGCGCCAGAGCGCGGGCGGCGGCGGCGCGGCGCGTCCGGCGGCATCCCGTCCGGCGCCGAATTTCAGCGACATGGACGACGATATCCCGTTCTAAGGACGCCATTCCTCGTGACAAGTCGAGGGCCGGGAGCAGCGACGCTCCCGGCCCTTTTTGTTTGGCCTTGGATTGGGCTCTGGAAATTTTGATGAAACGCAAACTACAGGGCCGGTGTTGATGCATCTCATATCCATGGGATGTCTTCCGGTTCCGATGTCCGGTTATCCTCACGTCATCGCCGCCCGGCGTTCCCCACACGTTAGGCATTCGCATGGCATTCAACCTCCAAGCTGCATTACCCGGTCTCGTTCCCAAGGCAATCGCCTGGGCCGAGGCGCAGGCCGCCTTGGTCGCCCAGGCCGGCCGGCCTCTTGACGCGCCGTTGCTGGCCGTCGCAAGAAGCGTCGGCGTGCAGCATCCGGAGCGCATCCGCATTGCCGAAGTGACCCGCCTGCCGCTGCCGCTGGATGCGCAGTTGCGCGCGGCGGCGCTGGTGAGCGGGCTGCTTGGGCCGAGCACGATCGGCCTGACGCTGGGATACGGAATCTTCATCTGCTCCAGGTATGTGGATGTGAGACTGCTTTCCCACGAATTCCGCCACGTCTATCAATACGAAGCCGCAGGCTCGATCGCGGCCTTTCTGCCCGCCTATCTTGAACAGATCGCCGCCGTCGGCTACAAGAATGCGCCCTTCGAAGTCGATGCGCGTGCACATGAGGTGCGTGCGCGCAGCGCCAAGGTTTAAGCCTTTTGCTTCGCGGATGCGCGAGCCGTCCTGCATCGCGTCCGGAGAATATCTATCGGCTGGCCGCAAAAGCAGCCTGCCCGGCACCGCCATTCCCTCCTGAAAAAGCCTCTAACCGCGTCTTTTTGTGGATTTTCTGCAATTAGATGTTGCAATGCTTCAATTTCCACATCGCATTTTGTTAAGATCTTGGCAGCAGTCCGACTTTGTATCACGGCATAGTCTGATTGCAGCATCACCATTCAAGATACCGATAATGTTTTCCAGACTTCGCCCGCGGTCCGATTCCCTCGTTAACTTGCAGTTGGAAAGCCTGATGGAAGCCGCGGGTGACGCCGTGTTCCGGCTGACGACTTACGGGCGCATCCTGCAAACGAGCGCGCGGGCGGTGGAGCTGATCCGCCCCGGCGCCAGTCTGAGCGGTTTGCCGCTGTACGATCTGGTCGATGCCGAAGATCATGCCGCCCTGGAGGCGGCGATCGCACATGCCGCTGCCACCGGGCGGCCGAGCCGGGTCAATGTGCGTCTTGCGACGCCGGAGGATGCGCTGTGGATGGAATTGCAGATCGGCGCTTATGCCAATGCCGGCGGCCAGGCTGAATTGCTCGCGGTGGGCAGGGATATCTCGGGCCAGCAGCAAACCGAGGAGCGCCTGCGCCACATGGCCACGCACGACGTGCTGACCGGCCTGCCGAACCGTTCCCTGCTGTCCGACCGCATCCATATGGCGATGGCGCAGGCGCGCCGCACCGGCAAGGGCTTTGCCCTGCTGGCGCTCGACCTCGACGGCTTCAAGAAGGTCAACGATGCGCTCGGCCATCCGGTCGGCGACGCGCTCTTGAGCGTGGCGGCGGCCCGCCTGAGCGAAACCCTGCGCGACGTCGATACGCTGGCGCGCGTCGGCGGCGATGAATTCATCGCCGTGCTGCCGGAGGCGGTGTCGGAGGCCGAGATCCAGGCCATTGCGCGGCGCATGATCTCGGCGATGCAGATGCCGTTCGAGATCCAGGGGCACACCTTGTATGTCGGCACCTCGATCGGGGCCGCCGTGTTCCCCCAGCATGGCGACAGCGAGGTCAAGCTGCTCGCGCATGCCGACACCGCGATGTATCGGGCGAAGGAAATCGGCAAGGGGCGCTGCGTGATCTACGACCAGCAGAAATTCACCCAGCCGGAGCATGACGTGTCGCTGGAAGCGGCGATGTTCCAGGCAGTGCGCAACGGCGAGTTCCTGCTGCATTACCAGCCGATCGTCGATGCCGGCAGTCGCCAGATCATGGGATTCGAAGCGCTGATGCGCTGGCAGCGCCCGGGCGAAGGCCTGGTGCCGCCTGTGCAATTCATCCCCATGGCCGAGAGCAACGGCCTGATCAACCTGCTCGGCGCCTGGGCATTGAAAGCGGCGTGCGTGCAGCTCAAGCGTTTCGAGGAGGCCGCTGGCAGGCCGCTCTACATCTCGGTCAACGTCAGCCCGCGCCAGTTCCGCAACGACCAGTTCCTCGACATCATCGACGAGGCGATGCAGCTGTCCGGATTGCGCGGCGAGCAGTTGCTGGTGGAAATCACCGAAGGCATCCTGATGTCGGATCCGGAACATGCCGAGGCCTTTCTGAAGGAGATGGTGGCGCGCAACGTGCGCATCGCGATCGACGATTTCGGCACCGGCTATTCCTCGCTCGCCTACCTGAAGCGTTTCCCCATCGCCGCGTTGAAGATCGACCGCGCATTCATCAAGGATCTGCCCGGTTCGGTCAAGGACATCGCGATCTGCAACGTGGTGCTGAGCCTGGCCAAGCACCTGAACCTGAGCACTGTGGCCGAGGGCGTGGAAAACGAAGCGCAACTGCAGTTTCTCGCGCGGCAGGGCTGCAGCCTGGTGCAGGGCTACTTTACCGGCAGGCCGCTGCCGCCCGAACAGGTGCTGGCCGTTCTGCAGGCGCCGCCGCCGGCGCCGATGAAGCGCGTTATCTAACACACATCCATGAATACCTCTCCCGAATCTGACTCCCTGGAACCGGCCAACGGGGAAGAGACCATGACACTGCTCTGGTCGCGCGTGCGCCAGCGCGGCGACCTGCCCGGATTTTCCAAGGTGGTGGGCGCGATCATCGGCGCCATGCACGACGATGACGATCGCGAATTCAACATGACCAAGACGGTCCTGCAGGACCCGGCCCTGACGCAGAAGGTGCTGCGGCTGGCCAACAGCGCGATGTATTCGGTGTTCGGTCAGGGCATCAACACGGTATCGAAGGCGGTGATCGTGCTCGGCACCGAAGCCATCGGCCATCTGGCGATCGGCTTGAAGCTGATCGAAGATCTGGCGGCGGCTTCGCCCGATTCCGCCGTGGCGCGCATGGAAATGGAAAAGGCGGTGCTTGCCGGGCACGTGGCGCGCCATGTGGCCTCTTCCGCCGGCACCCGCGACGCCGAGGAGGCGGTGGTGTGCGCGATGCTGCATTCGCTCGGGCGGATGATGACCACGTTTTACCTGTACGACCTGTGGCAGCGCATGCAGGAGTGCCGCATCGCATCGGGCTTGAGCGAAGAGCAGGCGGCGCTGTACATCCTGGGACTGAGCCTGGATGAGATCGGGCGGCAGGTGGCGCAGCAATGGGGCTTGCCGGCCACCCTGGTGCAGACGATGCGCGACGTGGCGCCGCAGCCGGTGAGCGAGCCGCTCGGGCATGCCGACTGGCTGGCGGCGGTGTCGACCTTGTCGGCGCAGTGCGCCGCCGTGCTGTGCGCCAACGCAGACGCTTCCGACAAGGCGCTGGCCGCGCTCGCCCACGACTATGCGGACATGCTCGGGCTGGAGGGGGCGGCGGTATTAAGCGCGGTAAACAGCGCGCAACAGACGGTCGCCGAGGAGGAGCCGGTGGTCGTGCGCCCGCTCAAGCGCGTCAATTTCGACAAGGCGATGCTGACGCAACGAAAGGCGGGCAAACCGGCGGACGCCACGCTCATCCTGGCGCGCGGTATCGCCGACATCCGCGGCGCCTTGCATGCCGCAAGCATCAGCCAGCTGATGACGATGGCCCTGGAGACGGTGTTTCAGGGCCTCGGCTTTGGCCGTTCGATCGCCTTCCTGCGCGACCTGGAGCGTGCGCAATATGCGGCCCGGATGTATTTCGGCGATCTGATGCAGGAGATGTTGCCGCGACTGGTTTTCGGCGACGCCTATCAGCCCGACGTATTTCATGCCGCGCTGGCCAACGACAAGATGATTTTCATCGAGAATGCGCAGGACCCGGCGTTTGCCAACAAGGTGCCGCGCTGGTGGCGCCAGGCGTTTCCGGTCGTGCGCAGTTTCCTGGTGCTGCCCCTGACGGTTAACCGGCAACCGGTCGGTTTCATCTACGGCGACTGGGGCGGCTCCCGCTCGGCGGCGAAGATGACGCAAGCCGAGGCCGCCTTGCTGGATGAACTGCGCATGCTGATCGTGCGTGCCGTCGAACAGCGGCGCCAGATGGAAGCTTCCTGGGCCAGGAAGATGATTTAGGGCGCACCGCTCGTCGTCCGCACATTCCCCTGACAAGCACCGAGTTGCTCGACTATTAATAAAATGCTATCGTCTTGCGCATTGTCAATTTGGAAATGAACAAGAAATGAGCGAACTGATCGTCATGGCCGCCATCGTGTTTGGCGGCCTGCTTCTGTGGTTGTTCATGCATCGGGAAAAGCCGTTGCGCTTCCGGCAAAAGACGGTATTAATCGGCAGCGAACTGGATTTCTTTTTTTGCCTGCGCCAGGCATTGCCAGGGTATATCGTCTGCCCGCAGGTTGCGGTTTCGGCATTGATCGAACCGACCGGCATCGGTCCGGCGCGCCAGGAAGCGTTGGCGCGGATTGCCGGTGAGCGGGTGGGCTATGCCGTGTTTGACGAGGAAATGCGCCTGATTACGGTGGTGGAACTGAATCACCGTTCTCGCATCAAGCGCCGGGACGCGGCACGGGATGCTTACTTTTCCAGCGCGGGGATCGCGACGGTTCGCTTCCATGCCAAGCGCCTGCCGTCGGCGGCGCAAATCCAGTCCAGCATTCTGGCAAAGACACAAGCGCGCAACCGTGAGCGCGCTGTTGTCCGCAACGTGGAGTTCCGGGTCAGGCGCAGCCATTCCCCTTGGCGCAATACCACCAAGATCCGGATCTGAGGGCGAGCGGCGGGCAGGGCTCCCGCCCGATCCGGAAACACGGGAAAATTCGGTGCCGCACGCATGAGTTCCCGGCGATTTAGTGATTAAATTGACGTATGGCCCGCCTCCCTCGACTCGTCGTTCCCAATCAGCCGCATCACATCATTCAAAGCGGCATCGACCGCCAGGCGATTTTTCGCGATGCCGATGATTTCGGCAATTTCCTGCGCTGGCTGCGCGAGGCCGCCAAACAATTCAAAGTGGCGATCCATGCCTATGTGTTGATGCCGAACCACCTGCACCTGCTGACGACGCCAAGCGACGAAACCGGCTTGGCGCGCATGATGCAGTGGGTGGGGCGGCATTACGTGCCGTATTTCAATACGAAGTACCAGCGTGCCGGTACTTTGTGGCAGGGGCGGTACAAGGCAACGGTCATCGACTCGGAGCAGTATTTCCTCGTCTGCAGCAAGTACATCGAACTCAATCCGGTGCGCGCCGGCCTAGTCGCGCAGCCGGATGATTACCCGTGGTCCAGTTTTTCCCACCACATCGGTGCCAAGCCCGATCCCGTCATTACCGACCACATCTTGTACTGGGCGCTGGGAAATACGCCATTCGACCGCGAGGCGGCCTACCGGGAACTGATGGAGCAGGGGCTGGCGCCGAGCGAGGTGGCGGCCTTGAATGAGGCGACCCTGAAAGGCTGGCCGCTCGGTTCTGAAAAATTCAAGAAGGCGCTGGCAAAGCAGGTGCAACGCCGGGTCGTGCCTGCCAAGCGCGGGCGCCCGGCCAAGGCAAAGTCCGAGAGCGTTTCCGGCGCCTGACTGCAACGTCTCTTCTGCGTGCCGTGGTGACAGGACGTGCGGTGCTGGGCGGGCGCCACTTTTCGGCCCGTTTCACTCTGTCCCCATTTTATTCAATGATTTTCGTGGGTTAACTGTAATTTCACTCCGACCCCATTTATTTAGATTGAACTATCTACTGCGCTGCACTATCCTTCAAGTTCGATACAACAAACTCGCGGAGTTACGCTTATGCACGCGCAAGGTTTATACGATCCTTCCAACGAACATGACGCCTGTGGCGTCGGTTTTGTCGCTCATATCAAGGGCAAGAAAAGCCACTCGATCGTCGAGCAGGGTCTGCTGATCCTGAAAAACCTCGACCATCGGGGCGCAGTCGGCGCCGACAAGCTGATGGGCGACGGCGCGGGCATTCTGATCCAGATTCCGGACCAGTACTTTCGTGAGGAAATGGCGAAGCAGGGCGTGACCCTGCCGCCGCCCGGCGAATATGGCGTCGGCATGGTATTCCTGCCGAAGGAAAACGCGTCGCGCCTGGCCTGCGAGCAGGAAATCGAGCGTGCGGTACTGGCCGAGGGCCAGGTCGTGCTCGGCTGGCGCGACGTGCCGGTCGATTTCGACATGCCGATGTCGCCGACCGTGCGCGCGAAAGAGCCGGTGATCCGCCAGATCTTCATCGGCCGCGGCCCGGACATCATGGTCACCGACGCGCTGGAGCGTAAACTCTACGTGATCCGCAAATCCTCCGGCCATGCGATCCAGGCGCTGAACCTGTTGCACGGCAAGGAATTCTTCGTGCCGTCGATGTCGGCGCGCACCATCGTTTATAAAGGCCTGCTGCTGGCCGACCAGGTCGGCGTCTACTACAAGGACCTGCAGGATCCGCGCTGCGTCTCCGCGCTCGCGCTCGTGCACCAGCGCTTCTCCACCAACACCTTCCCGGAATGGCCGCTGGCCCACCCGTACCGCCTGATCGCGCACAACGGCGAGATCAACACCGTCAAGGGCAACTTCAACTGGATGCGCGCGCGCGAAGGCGTGATGAAGTCGCACGTGCTGGGCGACGATCTGCAGAAGCTGTTCCCGCTGATTTATGAAGGCCAGTCCGACACCGCCTGCTTCGACAACGCGCTCGAACTGCTGGTGATGGCCGGCTATCCGATCGCCCAGGCGATGATGATGATGATCCCGGAAGCGTGGGAAAACCACGCGCTGATGGACGACAACCGCCGCGCGTTCTACGAATACCATGCCGCCATGATGGAGCCGTGGGACGGCCCGGCCGCGATGGCGTTTACCGACGGCCGCCATATCGGCGGCACGCTCGACCGCAACGGCCTGCGCCCGGCGCGCTACATCGTGACCGACGACGACCTGGTCGTGATGGCCTCCGAATCCGGCGTGCTGCCGATTCCGGAATCGAAGATCATCAAGAAATGGCGCCTGCAGCCGGGCAAGATGTTCCTGATCGACCTCGAAGCCGGCCGCATCATCGACGACAAGGAACTGAAGGACACCTACGCCAACGCCAAGCCGTACAAGCAGTGGATCGAGTCGGTGCGCATCAAGCTCGACGAGCTCGAATCCGAGCCGGAAGAGCCGAAATCCAATATTCCGCTGCTGGACCGGCAGCAGGTGTTCGGCTATACCCAGGAAGACATCAAGTTCCTGCTGGCGCCGATGGCCAGCTCCGGCGAGGAAGCGGTCGGCTCGATGGGCAACGACTCGCCGCTGGCCGTCATGTCCAACAAGAACAAGCCGCTCTATAACTACTTCAAGCAGCTGTTCGCGCAGGTGACCAATCCGCCGATCGACCCGATCCGCGAGGCGATGGTGATGTCGCTGGTGTCCTTCATCGGCCCGAAGCCGAACCTGCTCGACACCAACAACATCAACCCGCCGATGCGCCTCGAAGTGTCGCAGCCCATCCTCGACTACGCCGATATCGCGAAGCTGCGCAACATCAGCAAGCACACCGGCGGCAAGTTCAAGTCGTACGAGCTGAACATCTGCTATCCGGTCGCGTGGGGCAAGGAAGGCATCGAGGCGCGCCTGGCATCGCTGTGCGCCAAGGCCGTCGACGCAGTGAAGTCCGGCCATAACATCCTGATCGTTTCCGACCGCAAGGTCGACGCCGACCAGGTCGCGATTCCGGCGCTGCTGGCGACTTCCGCGATCCACCTGCACCTGGTCAGCAAGGGCCTGCGCACCTCGACCGGCCTGGTGGTCGAGACCGGCTCCGCGCGCGAGACGCATCACTTCGCGCTGCTCGCTGGCTACGGCGCGGAAGCGGTCCATCCGTACCTCGCGATGGATACGCTGTCCGACATGGCGAAGAACATCCCCAACCTGACGCCGGAAAAGGCGATCTACAACTTCCAGAAGGCGGTCGGCAAGGGTCTGATGAAGGTGATGTCCAAGATGGGCATCTCGACCTACATGTCCTACTGCGGCGCGCAGATCTTCGAGGCGATCGGTCTGAACCGCGCGCTGGTCGACAAGTACTTCAAGGGCACCGCGTCCAACGTCGAAGGCATCGGCGTGTTCGAAGTCGCCGAGGAAGCGCTGCGCCTGCACAAGCTGGCGTTCTCCAGCGATCCGGTGCTGGCCAACGCGCTCGACGCCGGCGGCGAATACGCATTCCGCGTGCGCGGCGAAGAGCATATGTGGACGCCGGACGCGATCGCCAAGCTGCAGCATTCGACCCGCTCCAACAACTTCAACACCTACAAGGAATACGCGCAGATCATCAACGACCAGTCCAAGCGCCACATGACGCTGCGCGGCCTGTTCGAGTTCAAGATCGACCCGGCCAAGGCGATCCCGATCGACGAAGTCGAGCCGGCCAAGGAAATCGTCAAGCGCTTCGCCACCGGTGCGATGTCGCTCGGCTCGATCTCGACCGAGGCGCACGCCACGCTGGCGATCGCGATGAACCGCATCGGCGGCAAGTCCAACACCGGCGAAGGCGGCGAGGACGAGCACCGTTACCGCAACGAACTGAAGGGCATCCCGATCAAGAAGGGCGAGACGCTCGCATCCGTGATCGGCAAGGACCGCGTCGAAGTCGACCTGCCGCTGCAGGATGGCGACTCGCTGCGCTCGAAGATCAAGCAGGTGGCGTCGGGCCGTTTCGGCGTGACTACCGAGTACCTGACTTCGGCCGACCAGATCCAGATCAAGATGGCGCAGGGCGCCAAGCCCGGCGAGGGCGGCCAGCTGCCGGGCCACAAGGTGTCCGAGTACATCGCCAAGCTGCGCTTCTCGGTGCCGGGCGTGGGCCTGATTTCGCCGCCACCGCATCACGACATCTACTCGATCGAGGACCTGGCGCAACTGATCCACGACCTGAAGAACGCCAATCCGAAGGCGTCGATCTCGGTCAAGCTGGTGTCCGAAGTCGGCGTCGGCACGGTTGCCGCGGGCGTCGCCAAGGCCAAGGCCGATCACGTCGTGATTGCCGGCCATGACGGCGGCACCGGCGCGTCGCCGCTGTCTTCCATCAAGCATGCCGGCACGCCGTGGGAGCTGGGCCTGGCCGAAACCCAGCAGACGCTGGTGCTGAACCGCCTGCGCAGCCGCATCCGCGTGCAGACCGACGGCCAGATCAAGACCGGCCGCGACGTCGTCATCGGCGCGCTGCTGGGCGCCGACGAGTTCGGCTTCGCCACCGCGCCGCTGGTCGTCGAGGGCTGCATCATGATGCGCAAGTGCCACCTGAACACCTGCCCGGTCGGCGTCGCGACCCAGGACCCGGTGCTGCGCGCGAAGTTCTCCGGCAAGCCGGAACACGTGGTGAACTACTTCTTCTTCGTTGCCGAGGAAGTGCGCCAGATCATGGCGCAGCTGGGCATCCGCAAGTTCGACGAGCTGATCGGCCGTTCCGACCTGCTCGACAAGTCGAAGGCGATCACGCACTGGAAGGCCAAGGGCCTGGACTTCAGCAAGATCTTCCATCAGCCCGACGTGCCGGCTTCCGAGCCGCGCTATCAGGTCGAAGAGCAGGACCACGGCCTGGAAAAGGCGCTCGACCACAAGCTGATCGCGCAGGCGAAGGCCGCGCTGGAGAAGGGCGAGAAGGTGTCCTTCATTTCGCCGATCAAGAACGTCAACCGCACCGTCGGCACCATGTTGTCGGGCGAAGTCGCCAAGCGCTACGGCCATGAAGGCCTGCCGGACGACACCATCCACATTCAGCTGCAGGGCACCGCCGGCCAGTCGGTCGGCGCATTCCTGGCGCATGGCATCACGCTGGATCTGGTGGGCGAGGGCAACGACTACGTCGGCAAGGGCCTCTCGGGCGGCCGCATCATCGTGCGTCCGAACACCGAGTTCCGCGGCTGGGCGGTCGACAACATCATCATCGGCAACACCGTGCTGTACGGCGCGATTTCCGGTGAGGCGTTCTTCAACGGCGTCGCGGGCGAACGCTTCGCGGTGCGCAATTCCGGCGCAATCGCAGTGGTCGAGGGCACCGGCGACCACGGCTGCGAATACATGACCGGCGGTACCGTGGTCGTGCTGGGCGCAACCGGCCGCAACTTCGCGGCAGGCATGTCGGGCGGCGTCGCTTATGTGTACGACCCGGACGGCGATTTCGCGAAGAAGTGCAACATGGCGATGGTGTCGCTGGAGCCAGTGCTGACCAGCGCCGACCAGGAGTCGAAGATCGACCGCGCGCTGTGGCACAGCACCGTGCGCGGCGGCGAAGGCCAGACCGACGAAGCGATCCTGAAAGGATTGATCGAGCGCCACTTCAAGTACACCGGCAGCACGCGCGCGCGCAACCTGCTGGATGACTGGAACAATGCACGCAACAAGTTCGTCAAGGTATTCCCGAACGAATACAAGCGTGCGCTGGGCGAGCTCAACGCGGCCAAGCAGGCCAAGGAAAAGATCGCGGCTTAAACATTCACATGCCCGCCCCTTCCCCCTGACAGGGGGAAGGTTGGGATGGGGGTGGTGTGTTTGCGCACTGCCCCTACCCTAACCCTCCCCCTGCAAGGAGGAGGGGACAGGGAGGCGAAAAAATACTGAAGGATCATCATGGGAAAAGTAACCGGCTTTCTGGAATACCAACGCCTGCAAGAAGCGAGCGAAGCGCCGCAGCAGCGCAAGAAGCATTACAAGGAGTTCGTGCTGCACCTGTCCGACGCCGACGCCAAGATCCAGGGCGCGCGCTGCATGGACTGCGGCATCCCGTTCTGCAATAACGGCTGCCCGGTCAACAACATCATCCCCGACTGGAACGATCTGGTTTATCACGGCAACTACCAGGAAGCGCTGGAAGTCCTGCATTCGACCAATAACTTCCCGGAATTCACCGGCCGTATCTGCCCGGCGCCGTGCGAAGCGGCGTGCACGCTGGGCATCAACAATGATCCGGTCGGCATCAAGTCGATCGAGCATTTCATCATCGACAAGGGCTGGGAAAACGGCTGGGTCGTGCCGCAAGTGCCGGCGCAAAAAACCGGCAAGAAGGTCGCGGTCGTCGGGTCCGGCCCGGCCGGCCTGGCCGCTGCGCAGCAACTGGCGCGCGCCGGCCATGACGTGACCGTGTTCGAGAAGAACGACCGCGTCGGCGGCCTGCTGCGCTACGGCATCCCCGACTTCAAGATGGAAAAGTCGCACATCGACCGCCGCGTCGAGCAGATGAAGGCCGAAGGCGTCACTTTCCGCACCGGCGTCTTCGTCGGCAAGGATTTCACCCCCAACGTCTACAACTGGGCCAAGGAAACCATCTCGCCGGAGCAGCTGAAGAAGGAATTCGACGCGATCATCATCGCCGGCGGCGCCGAACAGCCGCGCGATTTGCCGGTGCCGGGCCGCGAGCTGAAGGGCGTGCACTTCGCGATGGAATTCCTGCCGCTGCAGAACAAGGTCAATGCCGGCGACAAGGTGAAGGACCAGATCCTGGCCACCGGCAAGCACGTGGTCGTGATCGGCGGCGGCGACACCGGCTCCGACTGCGTCGGCACTTCCAATCGCCACGGTGCCGTCAAAGTCACCCAGTTCGAGCTGCTGCCGCAGCCGCCCGAGCAGGAGAATAAGCCGCTGGTATGGCCGTACTGGCCGACCAAACTGCGCACCTCTTCTTCGCACGAGGAAGGCTGCGAACGCGACTGGGCGGTGGCGACCAAGCGCCTCGAAGGCAAGAACGGCAAGGTCGAGAAGCTGATCGCCGCGCGCGTCGAATGGAAAGACGGCAAGATGGTCGAGGTGCCGAATTCCGAATTCGAAGTCAAGGCCGATCTGGTGCTGCTGGCCATGGGCTTCGTGTCGCCGGTACAGCAGGTGCTGGATGCGTTCGGCGTGGACAAGGATGCGCGCGGCAACGCGAAGGCAACCACCGATGGCGACGGCTGCTACCAGACTTCGGTCGACAAGGTGTTTGCCGCAGGCGATATGCGCCGCGGCCAGTCGCTGGTGGTCTGGGCCATCCGCGAGGGCCGGCAGTGCGCGCGCGCGGTGGATGAATTCCTGATGGGATCGTCCGTACTGCCGCGTTAAACAAGGTTAATCCCTTTAGCCCGCCTGACCGCAAGGTCAGGCGGGTTTTTTTCTTGCATACCCTGAAAATCGGGGCGTGTTTTGGCTTCGCCCAAAAGTGCGTTTGGCATTTCTGCACTACAATCTCCCTTTTGACCAAATATATTCGTTGTGCCAAATCTCGTTGAAATCCGTGACCTGCACTTTGCCTACGGAACGCGGCCGATCCTGTCCGGACTCCGGATGGATTTCCCGCGCGGGAAGGTGATCGCCGTCATGGGCGGATCGGGCTCGGGCAAGACGACCATCCTGCGCCTGATCGGCGGCCAGTTGCAGGCGCAGAAGGGCAGCATCCATATCGACGGCAAGGCCGTCGATGCACAGGATATTGCGGCCCTGTATGCGCTGCGGCGCCAGATGGGCATGCTGTTCCAGCACGGCGCATTGTTTACCGATCTGACGGTATTCGAGAATGTCGCCTTCCCGCTGCGCGAGCATACGCGCCTGCCGGAGGAATTGATTCGCGACCTGGTGCTGATGAAGCTGCACGCGGTTGGCCTGCGCAATGCGGCACAGCTGAAGCCGTCCGAGATTTCCGGCGGCATGGCGCGCCGCGTGGCGCTGGCGCGGGCGATTGCGCTGGATCCGCAGCTCATCATGTATGACGAGCCGTTTGCCGGGCTGGATCCGATTTCGATGGGCGTGACGGCAAACCTGATCCGGCGCCTGAACGATGCGCTCGGTTCCACCTCCATCCTGGTGTCGCACGACGTGCATGAATCGTTTGCGATTGCCGATTACGTGTACTTCCTGTCGCAAGGCAGGATCGTCGCGCACGGTACGCCCCAGCAGATGCTGGCGTCCGGCGATCCGTATGTGAAGCAGTTCGTACATGCCGAGCCGGACGGCCCGGTGCCTTTTCATTATCCGGGCCGCTCGCTGGCGCAGGATTTGCACCTGGAGACGCGGCGATGATGCTCGATACGGTTTCCGCGCTCGGGCGCTGGGTGCGCGAATATATCGGCAACGTCGGCTTTGCCACGCGCACGTTTTTCGCGCTGCTGGGCGCATCGGGCCGCATGCTGCGGCGCCCGCGGCTGGTGACCGACCAGATTCACTTCATTGGCAATTATTCGCTTGTCATCATCGCGGTATCCGGCCTGTTCGTCGGCTTCGTGCTCGGCCTGCAAGGGTATTACACGCTCAACAAGTACGGCTCGGAGCAGGCGCTGGGCTTGCTGGTCGCCTTGTCGCTCACCCGCGAACTGGGGCCGGTCGTGTCGGCCTTGCTGTTTGCCGGGCGGGCCGGCACCTCGCTGACCGCCGAAATCGGCCTGATGAAAGCCGGCGAACAGTTGTCGGCGATGGAAATGATGGCGGTCAATCCGCTGGAGCGCGTGATTGCGCCGCGCTTCTGGGCCGGCGTCATCGCCATGCCGGTCTTGGCGACGATTTTCAGCGCGGTCGGCGTGATCGGCGGGTATATTGTCGGCGTGAAGCTGATCGGCGTCGACGAAGGGGCGTTCTGGTCGCAGATGCAGGCCGGCGTCGATGTCTGGAAAGACATTGCCAATGGCGTGCTCAAGAGCGTGGTTTTCGGATTTGCGGTAACGTTTATCGCCCTGTTCCAGGGGTATGAAGCGCAGGCGACGCCCGAAGGCGTGGCGCGGGCGACCACCCGTACGGTCGTGATCGCTTCGCTTACCGTGCTGTGGCTCGACTTCCTGCTCACGGCCCTCATGTTCAATTGAGCGCAAACGCGCCGGTGCGCGGCCCCGCATCGGCATTCCGGAAACATGTTTTTACAATTTAAGCCCGTGGAAGGCTTAGCATCCCATAAGCAGGGGATCTGACTATGCAAAGAAAATCATTAGACTTATGGGTCGGCATGTTCGTGCTGCTGGGCGCCGCAGCCCTGTTTTTCCTGGCGCTCAAGGCAGGGAACATGAGCTCGCTGTCGTTTCAGCAGACCTATCCCGTCGTCGCCAAGTTCGACAACATCGGCGGACTCAAGCCGCGCGCGCCGGTCAAGAGTGCCGGCGTGGTGGTCGGCCGGGTTGGCGATATCCGCTTCGACGACAAGACGTTTCAAGCCGTCGTGACGCTCAACCTGGACAGCGGCTACAAATTTCCGAAAGATTCGTCCGCCAAGATCCTGACCTCCGGATTGCTCGGCGAGCAATATATCGGCCTGGAAGCCGGCGGCGATACCAATAATCTGGCGGCCGGCGACCGCATCACCATGACCCAATCGGCGATCGTGCTGGAAAACCTGATCGGTCAGTTCCTCTTCAGCAAGGCTGCCGAGGGAAAGGAAGGCAATAAGCAATGAATTCTGCAATACGCGTCGTCGTGCTGGCACTGACGTGCGCTGTCGGGGGATGCGCAACGACGACGACCAATCCCAGGGATCCGTTCGAACGTTTCAATCGCGCGATGTTCAGTTTCAACGACGCGCTCGATCAGCATGCCGTCAAGCCGGCCGCGGAAGCGTATAGCAAGGTGGCCCCGACCTTTGTCCAGACCGGCATTGGCAATTTTTTCGGCAACCTCGGCGATGTCTGGACGACCGTAAACAATTTTTTGCAGGGCAAGGTGGCTGACGGCATGTCGGATGTGATGCGCATCGCGGTGAATACCTTCTTGGGCTTTGGCGGTGTGCTCGATATCGGATCGGAAGCCGGCCTGACCAAGCATAAGGAGGATTTCGGCCAGACGCTCGGCCGATGGGGCGTGCGTTCCGGACCGTATATCGTATTGCCGGTTCTCGGCCCATCGACGCTGCGCGACACGGTCGCCACGCCATTGGATCTGACGGCGAATCCCTGGCAGCACAAGTATCCGGTCCGCTGGCGCAATACCGGCACGGTGGTCCGCCTGGTCGACCAGCGCGCGGCGCTATTGGGCGCATCCAACCTGCTTGAGGACGCGGCGCTGGACCGCTACGAGTTCGTGCGCGACGCCTATCTGCAGCGGCGCGAAAGCACGATTCACGACGGCGACTCGCCCCGCTCCTGGTACGAGGATGATGCAGGCCCGACAGCTTACACTTCGGAAAATGTAGCGGAACCGGAAACGAAGGCCGACGTCAAACAGGAGTCCGCCGGCGTCCAGGCGACCCGTGCCGAACCTGTTGCAAAAAAGGAAAAATAATGGCGCAGGCTGCGTAGCTGCGGGCTTGGCCGCTACTTTCAACTTCCATATTGTCATCCGAAAAGGATGGCAATCAGTTAAACAATCATCCGGTGCCGCACGGCACCGCTTTGTTAATCCAGGAAAATATGAATATCTTGAGAAAATTTTTCGCAGTTGTCACACTGGCCTTTGGCTTGGCCGCCATCCAAACAGCGCATGCGCAGGAAGCCCCGGACGCGCTGATCAAGCGGATCAGCCAGGAAGTGCTCGACGCGGCCAAGAGCGACAAGGAAATCCAGAGCGGCAATCAGAAGCGCATCCTGGAACTGGTCGAGGCCAAGGTCCTGCCGCATGTCGATTTCCAGCGCATGACCGCGCTGGCGGCCGGGCGCTACTGGCGCCAGGCGACGCCGGAGCAGCAAAAGCAGCTCACCGACGAATTCCGCGCGTTGCTGGTGTACACCTATTCCGGCGCCATCGCCCAGATCCGCGACCAGAAGCTCGAATTCAAGCCGTTCCGCGCCGATCCGAGCGATACCGAGGTCGAGGTGCGCTCGCAGGTGCTGCAGCCGCGCGGCGGCGACCCGATCCAGCTGAATTACCGCCTGGAGAAGACGCCGGCCGGATGGAAAATCTTCGACATGAATGTGCTGGGCGCATGGCTGGTCGAAACCTATAAAGGCAACTTCGCCACCGAAATCAGCAAGGGCGGCATCGACGGCCTGATCAAGACCCTGGCGGAAAAGAACAAACGCCTGGCAACCGGCACCGCCAAGGGCGTGAAGACCGCATCCTGAACCGTCATGACCTTCCGCCCCGCACAGACGCTCACCTTCAATAATGCGCAAACCGTGCTGGACGCCGGTTTGCGCGCAATCGCCGACGGCCAGACGCAGATCGATCTGGCGGATTTGACGGCAGTCGATTCGGCCGCCGTGGCGACCCTGCTTGCCTGGCAGCGCGCCGCACACAAGGCAGGCAAGCCGCTGACCTTCAAGAATCCTCCCGCCAACCTGAACAGCCTGGTCGCGCTCTACGGCGTCGGCGATCTGCTGCATGTGCACGCCGAGATTGCTCCCCATTGAACGTTGACCGTTCGGTCTGCCCGCGCCCCCAGCTCCGGCTTCCCGGCCGGAAATCCAATATAATCAAGGGTTTCGCCAAAGGTTGCGTCCAGCCTGCGGCCCATTCCCGCTAAATTGATAGCCAACATGGCTGCTCTTGAAATCGTCAATGTCGAAAAACGCTACAAGTCGCTGCAGGCGCTTGGCGGCGTGACGCTGTCCGTGGAGGAGGGCGAATTCTTCGGCCTGCTGGGACCGAATGGCGCGGGCAAGACCACGCTGATTTCGATCGTCGCCGGCTTGAATCGCGCCGATTCCGGTACTGTGGCAATTCACGGCTACGACGTGGTGCGCGACTATCGCGAGGCGCGGCGCCGCCTGGGCGTGGTGCCGCAGGAACTGGTGTTCGATCCGTTCTTCACGGTGCGCGAAACGCTGCGCATGCAGTCCGGCTACTTCGGACTGAAAAACAACGACAGGTGGATCGACGAGGTGATGGCCAACCTCGATCTCACCAACAAGGCCGACACCAATATGCGTGCGCTTTCCGGCGGCATGAAGCGCCGCGTGCTGGTGGCGCAGGCGCTGGTGCACAAGCCGCCGGTGATCGTGCTGGACGAGCCGACGGCCGGCGTGGACGTCGAACTGCGCCAGACGCTGTGGAAGTTCATCGCGCGCCTGAACCGTGAAGGCCATACCATCGTGCTGACCACGCACTATCTGGAGGAAGCGCAGGCGCTGTGCAACCGCATCGCGATGCTCAAGGCCGGCAAGGTGGTGGCCCTCGATTCCACCTCGGCGCTCATCAAGCGCATCTCGGGGTCGCAACTGGTGGTGCGCCTGGCGCAGGGCCGGTTGCCCGAAGCGCTGAAGCCGCTGGTGTCGCACCCGGATGAACTGGTGGCCGGCCGCAAGTACACCTTGCGCGTGAACGAATACACCGATGTCGAACCGATCCTCGCCACGCTGCGGCAGGCGGGCGTGACGATCGAGGATATGCAGCTGCAGCAGGCCGACCTGGAAGACGTGTTCATCCAGATCATGGAGGGCGAAAAATGACGGGCTTCCAGACCTTGTTCTACAAGGAAGTCTTGCGCTTCTGGAAGGTGGCGATGCAAACCATCACCGCGCCGATCCTGACCGCGATGCTGTACCTGCTCATTTTCGGCCATGTGCTCGAAGAGCATGTGCATGTCTATCCGGAAGTGCGCTATACGGCCTTCCTGATCCCCGGCCTGGTAATGATGAGCGTGCTGCAGAATGCGTTCGCCAACAGTTCATCGTCGCTGATCCAGTCCAAGATCACCGGCAACCTGGTGTTCGTGCTGCTGCCGCCGCTGTCGCACTGGGACTTGTTCGGCGCTTACGTGCTGGCGTCGGTGGTGCGCGGCCTGGTAGTCGGCGCCGGCGTGTTCGTGATCACTGCATGGTTCGCCAAGCTGAGCTTCGTCGCCCCGTGGTGGATTGTCATCTTTGCATTGCTCGGCGCCGCCATACTGGGCACCATGGGCCTGATCGCCGGTATCTGGGCGGAAAAGTTCGACCAGCTGGCCGCTTTCCAGAACTTCCTGATCATGCCGGCAACCTTTTTGTCCGGCGTGTTTTATTCGATCCACTCGCTGCCGCCGTTCTGGCAATCCGTGTCGCGTTTCAACCCGTTTTTTTATATGATTGATGGCTTCCGCTACGGCTTTTTCGGCCAGTCCGACGTCAATCCGTGGACCAGTGTCGCCATCGTCTCCGTGTTTTTCCTGGCGCTTGCCGCCTTTGCGATTCGCCTGCTGAAAGCAGGTTACAAGCTGCGCCACTGAGCGCTTCATCCTCACGGATTTTGAGAAGAACCCGATCATGCTACCCACTCCTGAGCTCGTTAAAAGCTATATCGCCGCCGGTCTCGAATGCACCCACCTGGAAGTCGAAGGCGACGGCCAGCACTTCAGCGCGATCATCGTCTCGCCCGCGTTTGCCGGCAAGCGCATGGTGCAGCGTCATCAACTGGTGTACGCGGCGCTCGGCGAGCGCATGCGGCAGGAAATTCACGCGCTGTCGATGAAAACCCTCACCCCCGAAGAATTCCAGAGCTGATGGACAAACTGCTTATTACCGGGGGCAACCGCCTGTCCGGTGAAATCAACATCTCCGGCGCCAAGAATGCCGCGCTGCCGATCCTGTGCGCCGGCCTCTTGACCGCCGACACCGTGCAACTGTCGAACGTGCCGCATTTGCAGGACGTCGCGACCATGGCCAAGCTGCTGCGGCAGATGGGCCTGCGCATCGAGCAGGACGGCGACCGCATGTCACTCAATGGCGCGGCGATCGACAAGTGCGAGGCACCCTATGAGCTGGTGAAAACCATGCGCGCGGCGATCCTGGTGCTCGGCCCCCTGGTCGCGCGCTTCGGCGAAGCGAAGGTATCGCTGCCGGGCGGCTGCGCGATCGGCTCGCGTCCGGTCGATCAGCACATCAAGGGCTTGCAGGCGATGGGCGCGGAGATCACGATCGAAGCCGGTTACATCCATGCGAAGGCCAAGCGCCTCAAAGGCACCCGCATCGTCACCGACATGATCACGGTGACCGGCACCGAAAACCTGCTGATGGCCGCCGTGCTGGCGGAAGGCGAGACCGTGCTGGAAAATGCCGCGCGCGAGCCGGAAGTGACCGACCTTGCCAACTTGCTGGTCGCGATGGGCGCCAACATCAGCGGCATCGGCACCGACCGCCTGGTGGTGCAGGGCGTCGACCGGCTGCATGGCGCGTCGCATACCGTGATCGCCGACCGCATCGAAACCGGCACCTTCCTGTGCGCGGTCGCCGCTGCCGGCGGCGACGTCACGCTGAAGAACACCCGCAGCGACTTCCTCGACGTCGCGCTGGACAAGCTGCGCGAAGCGGGCGCGATCCTGACTTCCGGCCCGGACTGGATCCGGGTGCAGATGGCGGCGCGCCCGAAGGCGGTGAGCTTCCGCACCACCGAGTATCCGGGCTTCCCGACCGACATGCAGGCGCAGTTCATGGCCTTGAACTGCATCGCCGATGGCAGCAGCCATATCACGGAAACGATTTTCGAAAACCGTTTCATGCACGTGCAGGAACTGAACCGCCTCGGCGCGGCGATCGATATCGACGGCCATACCGCGATCGTGCGCGGCGTGGACAAGCTGATCGGCGCGCCGGTGATGGCGACCGACCTGCGCGCGTCCGCGTCGCTGGTGATCGCGGGCCTGGCGGCGCAAGGCGAAACGCTGGTCGACCGCATCTACCATCTGGACCGCGGCTACGACCGCATGGAAGTCAAACTGTCTGCCGTCGGCGCCAACATCCAGCGAATCAAATAAATGAGCCAGCAACTGACCCTCGCGCTGTCCAAGGGGCGCATATTCGAAGAAACGATGCCGCTGCTCAACGCGGCCGGCATCACGGTCACGGAAGACCCGGAAAAGTCGCGCAAGCTGATCCTGCCGACCAACGATCCGAACGTGCGCGTGATCATCGTGCGCGCATCCGATGTGCCGACCTATGTGCAGTACGGCGCGGCCGATTTCGGCGTGGCGGGCAAGGATGTGCTGCTGGAGCACGGCGGCGAGGGGCTGTACCAGCCGATCGACCTGAACATCGCGAAATGCCGCCTGTCGGTCGCGGTGCCGGCCGGCTTCGACTACGCCAGCGCGGTGCGCCAGGGCGCGCGCCTGCGCGTGGTGACCAAGTACGTGCAATGCGCGCGCGAACACTTCGCGGCCAAGGGCGTGCACGTCGATCTGATCAAGCTGTACGGCTCGATGGAGCTGGGCCCGCTGGTCGGCTTGTCCGACGCGATCGTCGACCTGGTTTCCACCGGCAGCACGCTGCGCGCGAACAACCTGGTCGAGGTCGAGCACATCATGGACATTTCGTCGCGCCTGGTGGTCAACCAGGCCGCATTGAAACTGAAGCGCGAACGCTTGCAGCCGATTCTGGAAGCATTCGAAAAAGCGTCGAAAGCCGGATAAGAACATCATGATCCAGATTCGCAAACTCGATTCCACCGCAGAAAATTTCAGGGCGCAGCTGTCGGCGGTGCTTGCCTTCGAGGCGAGCGAAGACGAAGCGATCGACCGCGCCGCGGCGCAGATCCTGGCCGATGTGAAGGCGCGCGGCGACGCCGCGGTGCTCGAATACACCAACCGCTTCGACAAGCTCGACGCGCAAAGCGTCGCCGGCCTGGAGATCGGCCATGACGAACTGCATACCGCATTGAACAGCCTGGCGCCGCAGCGCCGCGCCGCGCTGCAGACCGCAGCCGATCGCGTGCGCGCCTACCACGAGCGGCAGAAGAAGGAGTGCGGCGCCGACGGTTTCACCTATACCGAAGCGGACGGCACGGTGCTGGGGCAGAAGGTCACGCCCTTGGACCGTGTCGGCATCTACGTCCCGGGCGGCAAGGCCGCCTATCCGTCGTCGGTGCTGATGAACGCGATTCCGGCCAAGGTCGCCGGGGTGCAGGAAGTCATCATGGTGGTGCCGACGCCGGCCGGCGTGAGAAATGAACTGGTGCTCGCTGCAGCGGCGCTTGCCGGCGTCGACCGCGTGTTCACCATCGGCGGCGCGCAAGCCGTCGGTGCGCTCGCCTACGGCACGGCCACCATCCCGCAGGTCGACAAGATCGTCGGTCCGGGCAACGCGTATGTCGCCGCCGCCAAGCGCCGCGTGTTCGGCATCGTCGGCATCGACATGATCGCCGGCCCGTCCGAAATCCTGGTGATCTGCGACGGCACCACCGACCCGGACTGGATCGCGATGGACCTGTTTTCGCAGGCCGAGCACGACGAGCTGGCGCAATCGATCCTGGTGTGCCCCGACGCGGATTACATCGCCCGCGTCGAGGCGAGCATCAACAAACAGCTCGACGCCATGCCGCGCAAGGACGTGATCCGCACTTCGCTCACCAACCGCGGCGCGCTGGTCAAGGTGCGCGACATGGATGAAGCCTGCGAGATCGCGAATCTGATCGCCGCCGAGCACCTCGAGATTTCTGCGGAAAACCCGCAGCAATGGGCGGACAAGGTGCGCCACGCCGGCGCCATGTTCCTCGGCCGCTTTTCCTCCGAATCGCTGGGCGACTATTGCGCCGGCCCCAATCACGTGCTGCCGACCTCGCGCACCGCACGCTTCTCGTCGCCGTTGGGCGTGTACGATTTTCAGAAGCGCTCCAGCATCATCCACGTCAGCCAAGCGGGCGCGCAAACCCTCGGCAAGGTCGCGGCCGAGCTCGCCCATGGCGAAGGCTTGCAGGCGCATGCCGGATCGGCGGAGTATCGACTGAAATGAAGCCGGTCAAATGAGCGGCTGGCTCAATCGCATTTACTGCGAGGACGCGCTGCATGGATTGGCGCGCATTCCGGACGCCAGCATCGACCTGCTGGTGGCAGACCCGCCTTACGGCTTGGGCAAGGACTACGGCAACAATTCCGACAAGCTCGACACCGACGCCTATCTGCGCTGGATGGAGCAGTGGATCGATGCCGCGCTGCCGAAATTGAAAGCCAACGGCAGCTTCTACATCTTCCTGACCTGGCGCTATTCGCCGGAGATCTTCGTGATGCTGAAAAAGCGCATGACGATGATCAACGAGATCATCTGGGATCGCCGCGTGCCGTCGATGGGCGGCAGCACCCGCCGGTTTTCGTCGGTGCACGACACCATCGGCTTTTTCGTCAAGGCCAAGGATTACTATTTCGACCTCGATGCGGTGCGCATCCCGTACGACGCCGAGACCAAGAAGGCCCGCTCGCGTTCGATCTTCGTCGGCGCCAAGTGGCTGGAAATCGGCTACAACCCGAAGGATGTGTGGAGCGTGTCGCGCCTGCACCGCGAGCATCGCGAACGCGCCGATCACCCGACGCAGAAACCGCTGGAGATCGTCGAGCGCATGGTCAAGGCATCCTGCCCGCCGGGCGGCATCGTGCTCGACCCCTTCATGGGCAGCGGCACGACCGCCGTCGCCGCCCGGCGCTGCGGACGGCATTTCGTCGGATTTGAGTTAAATTCCGACTATTGCGAATTGATAGAAAACCGGCTGGCTGAACTGGATAAGCCGGCTGCAGCCTGAGAAACCTATGTCCCTGATCGAAAACATCATCCGCCCCGACGTGCGCGCGCTGTCGGCCTATCACGTGCCGGACGCCGCTGGCTTCGTCAAGCTCGACGCGATGGAGAATCCGTATACGCTGCCGGAGCCGTTGCGCGCCGGGCTTGGGCGCCGTCTTGCCGATGTGGCGATGAACCGCTACCCGGTGCCGTCGTACGCCGAGCTGAAGAAAAAGATTTGCGCCAGGCTGGGCGTGCCGGCCGGTTTCGATGTCGTGCTGGGCAACGGTTCCGACGAGCTGATTTCGATCATCTCGGTCGCCTGCGCCAAGCCGGGCGCCAAGGTGCTGGCGCCGACGCCGGGGTTTGTCATGTATGCAATGTCCGCCAAGTTCGCCGGACTGGAATTCGTCGGCGTGCCGCTGAAACCGGATTTTTCGCTCGACAGGGAAGCGATGCTGGCGGCGATTGCGCAGCATCGGCCAGCGATCACTTACCTCGCGTATCCGAATAATCCGACCGGCAACCTGTTCGATGCAAATGACATGGTGGAGATCATCCGCGCCGTCGGCGACTCCGGCATCGTGGTGGTCGACGAAGCCTATCAGCCGTTCGCGCAGGCGAGCTTCATGCCGCGCCTGCCGGAATTTGGCAACATGGTCGTGATGCGCACCGTGTCCAAGCTGGGCCTGGCCGGCATCAGGCTCGGCTACATGTCGGCCGACGCGGCGCTGCTGGCCGAATTCGACAAGGTGCGCCCGCCGTACAACGTCAATGTGCTGACCCAGGCGGCGGCGGAATTCGTGCTGGAGCACGCGGAGGTGCTCGACGCCCAGGCGGAAACCCTGCGTGCCGAGCGTGCCAAACTGGCAACGGCATTGGCGGCGCTGCCCGGCATCGAAGTTTTCCCTTCAGCAGCAAACTTCCTGCTGCTCCGGGTCATTGATGAAAAAAATAATGCAGATTCTGTGTTTTCCGCGTTGTTGGATCGTAAGGTTTTGATCAAAAATGTCGGTAAAATGCACCCATTATTGGAAAACTGCTTGCGGGTGACCGTCAGCACGCCGGAAGAGAACCGGATTTTCCTGGATGCCTTGCAGGCATCGCTCGCATCGTAATTTTTCGTATCCGCTTAACATGCCCACGCCACGCGTTGCAGAGGTCACACGCAATACCAACGAGACGCAGATCCGCGTCGTGATCAACCTTGACGGCACCGGTCAGCAAAAGCTGAATACCGGCGTGCCGTTCCTCGACCATATGCTCGACCAGATCGCGCGGCACGGGCTGATCGATCTCGATATCGAAGCCAAGGGCGACTTGCATATCGACGCGCACCATACCGTGGAAGACGTCGGCATCACGCTCGGCCAGGCATTCGCGAAAGCGATCGGCGACAAGAAGGGCATCCGCCGCTACGGCCATGCCTACGTGCCGCTGGACGAGGCGCTGTCGCGCGTCGTCGTCGATTTCTCCGGCCGCCCGGGCCTGGAATTCCACGTGCCGTTCAAGCGCGCGATGATCGGCACCTTCGATGTCGATCTGACGCACGAATTCTTCCAGGGCTTCGTCAACCATGCGCTGGTGACTTTGCACATCGATAACCTGCGCGGCGAGAACGCGCACCATCAGTGCGAAACCGTGTTCAAGGCATTCGGCCGCGCATTGCGCATGGCCGCCGAACTGGATGCGCGCGCGGCAGGCACGATTCCTTCGACCAAGGGCAGCCTGTAAGCGCGGCGGGCGTTGCGACTCATTTTTCTGACATGAACAAGATCGTTGTAGTGGATTACGGCATGGGCAACCTGCGCTCGGTGGCGCAGGCGCTGCGCCATGTCGCGCCGGAAGCGGATGTGCGCATTTCCGGCGAACTGGCGGACATCAAGTCGGCCGATCGCCTGGTGCTGCCCGGCCAGGGGGCTATACCCGACTGCATGCGCTGCCTGCGCGAATCGGGCTTGCAGGAAGCGGTGATCGCATCGACCCGCAGCAAGCCGTTGCTGGGAGTGTGCGTCGGCGAGCAGTTGTTGTTCGACTGGAGCGAAGAGGGCGATACGCCTGGCCTCGGTTTGCTGCCGGGGAAAGTGGTGCGCTTTCGGCTCGACGACAAGCTGCAGGCGGACGGATCGCGCTTCAAGGTGCCGCAGATGGGCTGGAACCGCGTGAAACAAACGCTGTCCCATCCGCTATGGAATGGCATTGCTGACAACAGCTACTTCTACTTCGTGCACAGCTACTACGCGGTGCCGGACAAGCCGGAACATATCGCCGGCGAAACCGATTATGGCGCGCCCTTCGCGTGTGCCGTTGCCAAAGACAATATATTCGCGACCCAGTTTCATCCGGAAAAAAGCGCAACTGCCGGTTTGCAGCTGTATAAAAATTTCGTTCACTGGAATCCCTGATTTCAGGCGGGAAGTCGTTGCATAACAACTTTACTAACTTCAATCCATCTCTCTAATGTAGCCATGTTGCTCATACCTGCCATCGACCTCAAGGACGGTCATTGCGTGCGCCTGAAACAAGGCGATATGGAACAAGCCACCGTGTTTTCCGACGATCCCGCGCAGATGGCGCGACATTGGCTGGCACAGGGCGCACGCCGATTGCATCTGGTCGACCTGAACGGCGCCTTCGCCGGCAAGCCGAAGAACGAGGCGGCGGTGAAAGCGATCATCCAGGCGGTGCGCGACTATGCGGACGAAAACGATGTCGATGAAATCCCGGTGCAGCTGGGCGGCGGCATCCGCGATCTCGACACCATCGAGCGCTATCTGGACGACGGCCTGTCCTACATCATCATCGGTACGGCAGCGGTGAAAAACCCGGGCTTTTTGCATGACGCCTGCAGCGCGTTCCCGGGACAGATCATCGTCGGCCTCGACGCGAAGGACGGCAAGGTGGCGACCGACGGCTGGAGCAAGCTGTCCGGCCATGAGGTGATTGATCTGGCGAAGAAATTCGAGGACTACGGCTGCGAAGCGATCGTGTACACCGACATCGGCCGCGACGGCATGATGGCCGGCGTGAACATCGAGGCGACCGTCAAGCTGGCCAAGGCGGTGTCGATTCCGATCATCGCGTCCGGCGGCGTGCACAACATCAAGGACGTGGAAGCGCTGTGCGCGGTGCAGGACGAAGGCATCGAAGGCGTGATCTGCGGCCGTTCGATCTACGAAGGCACGCTCGACTTGCGCGCCGCGCAGGAGCGCGCCGACGAACTGAGCGGCCTGGAAGAGGCGGAAGAAGACGAAGCATGACCCTGGCAAAACGCATCATCCCTTGCCTGGACGTGACCGCCGGTCGCGTCGTCAAGGGCGTCAATTTTGTCGAACTGCGCGACGCGGGCGACCCGGTGGAGATCGCACGCCGCTATGACGAGCAGGGCGCGGACGAATTGACTTTCCTCGATATCACCGCGACCTCCGACGGGCGCGACCTGATCCTGCACATCATCGAGGCGGTCGCATCGCAGGTCTTCATTCCGCTGACCGTCGGCGGCGGCGTGCGTACCGTGGATGACGTGCGCCGATTGCTTAATGCGGGTGCCGACAAGATCAGCATCAACAGCGCCGCGGTCGCCAATCCGCAGATGGTGGCCGACGCCGCACAAAAATACGGATCGCAGTGCATCGTAGTCGCGATCGACGCCAAGAAGAGCGGCGACGGCAAGTGGGAAGTGTTCACCCACGGCGGACGCAAGCCGACCGGACTGGACGTGGTCGAATGGGCGAAGAAGATGGAAAGCCTCGGTGTCGGCGAAGTGCTGCTGACCAGCATGGACCGCGACGGCACCAGGAGCGGCTTCGACCTGGAATTGACGCGCGCGGTGTCCGATGCGGTGTCGATTCCCGTCATCGCCTCCGGCGGCGTCGGCGGCCTGCAGGACCTCGCGGACGGCATCAAGATCGGCAAGGCCGACGCGGTGCTCGCCGCCAGCATCTTTCACTATGGCCAGCATACCGTGCAGGAAGCGAAGCGCTTCATGGCGGAGCGGGGCATTCCGATGAGGCTGGCATGAGCATCAAGGCCAAGTGGCTCAACAAGGTGAAGTGGGATGAAAACGGCCTGGTGCCGGTCATCGCGCAGGAAGTCGGTTCCAACGACGTGCTGATGTTCGCGTGGATGAACCGCGAAGCCTTGGCCAGGACGGTGGAGCTGGGCGAAGCGGTGTACTGGAGCCGTTCGCGCAAGAAGCTGTGGCACAAGGGCGAGGAGTCCGGCCATATCCAGAAGGTGCACGAGATCCGCCTCGACTGCGACGAGGATGTGGTGCTGCTGAAGGTCGAGCAGGCCGACCGCATTGCCTGCCATACCGGGCGCCATTCCTGTTTCTTCCAGAAGTTCGAAGGCGACGCGCAAAGCGGCGATTGGCAGGCGGTCGACCCGGTGCTGAAAGACCCGGAACAAATCTACAAGTAGCCTACGATGACTGATACATTAACCCGCCTGGCCCAGGTGATCGAATCGCGCAAGCCGGCCAACGGCGGCGACCCCGACAAGTCGTATGTCGCACGCCTGTTTTCCAAGGGCGACGACGCGATCCTGAAAAAGATCGGCGAAGAGGCGACGGAAACGGTGATGGCGGCCAAGGATGCACGCGCTGGCGGCGACAAGTCGAAGGTGCTCTACGAGTGCGCCGACCTGTGGTTTCATTCGATGGTCATGCTCGCGCAATTCGACCTGACGCCGCAGGATGTGCTGAACGAACTGGCGCGGCGCGAAGGTATTTCCGGCATCGAGGAAAAAGCGAGCCGAACCGACAAGCCGTGATGGCGCGGCGTGCCGGACGTTGAATGTCGATTAACTTGATCGGAAAAAGAACATGACGAACTGCATCTTCTGCAAAATCGCTGCAAAGGAAATTCCGTCCAAGACCGTGTATGAAGACGATGACCTGATCGCTTTCCACGATATCAACCCGGCGGCCCCGGTCCATTTTCTGATCGTTCCCAAGCAGCATATCCCTACTATCGCTGAATGCAATGAGAGCCATGCGGCATTGTTGAGTAAAATGCTGCTGTTGGCGCCGAAACTTGCTGCGGAACAAGGCTGCGGTTATGCGGTCAATACCGAAGGCGTGGGTAGCGGCGGGTTCAAGCTGCTTTTCAATACCGGACCGAACGGCGGGCAGGAGGTGTACCATCTTCATTTGCACGTCATCGGCGGACCGCGCCCGTGGCGTCGTTCTGCCTGAGGGCAGGCTGTTTTGGGACATTGATGTCCGTTTTAGGAGAAAGTAATGGGTTCGTTTAGCATTTGGCACTGGTTGATCGTGCTGGTGATCGTGATGCTGGTGTTCGGCACCAAGAAATTGGGCAACATCGGTTCCGATCTGGGCAAGGCTGTCAAAGGCTTCAAGGATGGCATGAAGGGCGAAGAGGAAAAGGCCGCCGACAAGGCCGCGATCGACGTCGAAGCCAAAGAAAAGAAGAGCTGATCCTTGTGCCGTTCCAGTGCGTGACACGCGGCCAGGCGTGTCACTGCCCATTTTTGCATTTCCCCCATGATTGATCTCGGTCTTTCCAAACTCGCATTGATCGGCGTGGTCGCGCTGGTCGTGGTCGGCCCCGAGCGCCTGCCCAAGGTGGCGCGCATGGCCGGCACGCTGTTCGGCCGGGCCCAGCGCTACATCAACGAGGTCAAGTCGGAAGTCAGTCGCGAGATCGAACTCGAAGAACTGCGCAAGGTGCAGAAGGAAATGCAGGAAGCCGCCAGCAGCGTCGAGCAGACGATTGCGCAAAACATGGCGGAGATCCAGAGCGAAGTCAGCTCCGCCTTCACCAATCCCCTGCTCGACACGCCCACGCCCGATCAGCAGGCGGTGAAGGCCAAGGACTTCCGCAAGAAAAAGCTGGCCCGCACGTCGGCCGTCCCTTCCTGGTACAAGAAGCAGACCGGCCGCAAGACGCATGTGCTGTCCGGCGCGGCACGCGTCGCCAAATATCGCCCGGCCGCTGCAGCACGCAAAACCACCGCATCCTTTTATTAACATTTCATGAGCGACGAACAACAAACCACGAGTGAGGGCGACACCTTCATCTCGCACCTGGTGGAGCTGCGCAATCGCATCATGAAGGCGGCGCTGGCGATCGTCGTGGTGTTCCTGGGGCTGATGCCGTGGGCCGGCAAGATCTACGACTTCCTGGCGCATCCGATGATGGCGGCGCTGCCGGCCGGCAGCAAGATGATTGCCACCGGCGTGATCACGCCGTTCCTGATTCCGGTGAAGGTGACGCTGCTGGTGGCCTTCCTGATCGCGCTGCCGGTGGTGCTGTACCAGGCCTGGGCCTTCATCGCGCCCGGCCTGTACGAGCATGAGAAGAAGCTGGTGGCGCCGCTGGTGATCTCGTCGTCCATCCTGTTCATCGCCGGCGTGGCGTTCTGCTACTTCTTCGTGTTCGGCGTGATCTTCAAGTTCATCAACGAATTCGCGCCGGCGTCGATCGCGGTGGCGCCGGATATCGAGAGCTATTTCGGCTTCGTGATGACCTTGTTCATCGCCTTCGGCATCACCTTCGAAGTGCCGATCGTGGTCATCGTACTGGTGCGGCTGGGCCTGATCACCGTGGACAAGCTCAAATCGATCCGGCCTTACGTGATCGTCGGCGCCTTCGTGATCGCGGCGATCGTGACGCCGCCCGATGTCATGAGCCAGCTGTTGTTGGCGATCCCCATCTGCCTGCTGTACGAGGTCGGCTTGCTGGTGGCGCCCCTGTTCGCGCGCGCAACGCAGGCGCCGGACGAGGCCGCCGAAGAAACCACCTGACGGCCTACTTCGCCTGGCGCAGCCAGGCGATCAGCGGATAGGCATGCCTGAACTCGGCGGCCAGCTCCTTGCCCAGGTCGGCCGGCATCCTCTTCTTCAGGCTCGCTTCCTTCCATACGATGAAGCTCTTGTGCTTGATGTATTCGATGTGGGGAGCGTCCGGCGCAAAGCCCTTGGGCGGGCGGCTGAGCTTGCCTTCATCCTGCAGGCCGCCGAAAGCGTCTTTCAGCTTCCTGTTGTTCAAAACCTTCGTAAAGCCGGCCGCATCGTCGATCACATGCCGGCGGATCGCGCGCAGGCGCTCCGGCGGCGGCATGTACTCGCCGCCGGCGACCAGCAGCGTGCCGTTCGCATCGACGTGGAAGTAATAGGCGGGACCGCCGCCCTGGCTCGGCTTTTTCAGGCCGCTCGCGGTAATGGCGGCGGAAAACGTCGTCTTGTACGGGCTCTTGTCATGCGAAAAGCGGATGTCGCGATTGATGCGGAACAGCGCCTTTTTCGGATTGCAGCCGGCGACTTCGGGATCGAACTTGCTGATGTCGACGATCAGTTTTGCCACCAGTTCCAGGAATTCCGCGCGCAGGATGTCATAGCGCGGTTTGTTCATGACGAACCAGGCGCGATTGTTATTCTCCGACAGCTCGCCCAGGAATTGAATCAGATCACGGATGTGCATGTGGGCTCTTAGCGTTCTTCGTCTTCTTCTTGCTCGATGCGGCGTGGCCGGGGGCGCTTGCCGACGACGACGTCGAGCGTCGCTTCCTGGTTTCTGCGCTGCACCGTTATCTTGGCCTTGTTGCCAGGTTTTAACTGGGCGATCAGGTTCAGCATCTCGGTAGTATCCGTCACCGGCTTGCCTTCCACCGCCACCAGGATATCGCCGGGACGCATGCCGGCCTTGTCCGCCGGGCCTCCCTTGAGCACGCCGGCGATGATGGCGCCGGACTTCTTCGCCAGCCCGAAGCTCTCCGCCAGTTCCGGCGTGATGTCCTGCGGCTCGACGCCGATCCAGCCGCGGATCACCTGGCCGTTGGCGATGATCGCTTCCATTACCGTCTTCACGGTCGATACGGGAATCGCAAAGCCGATGCCGAGCGAGCCGCCGCTGCGCGAATAGATGGCGGTGTTAATGCCGAGCAGATTGCCGTTGGCGTCGGTCAGTGCGCCGCCCGAGTTGCCTGGATTGATCGCGGCATCGGTCTGGATGAAGTTCTCGAAGGTGTTGATGCCAAGATGATTGCGGCCCAGGGCGGAGATGATGCCCATGGTGACGGTCTGCCCGACGCCGAACGGATTGCCGATTGCCAGCACCACATCGCCCACCCTGGCCTGTTCCGCATGGCCCAGGGTGATGGAGGGCAGGTTGGGAATATCGACCTTGATCACGGCGAGATCGGTCTCCGGGTCGGCGCCGACCAGTTTGCCCGACGCCTTGCGGCCATCGGCAAACGCCACCTCGATTTCGTCGGCGGTTTCGATGACGTGGTTGTTGGTCAATACATACCCTTGTGGACTGACAACCACGCCGGAACCCAGGCTGAACTGTTTTTCTTCCGGCTGATCGCCGAAGAAGCGCCGGAACAACGGGTCGTCCATGAACGGTCGCTGCGGCTGGCGTGTGCCCTTGGTGGTAAAGATATTGACCACCGCCGGCATCGCGCGGCGGGCCGCTTCTCGGTAGGAATTCTGCGCAGGCGCCGAACTTGCCGGCGCTTCCAGAACGGGCACGGATGCCGACGTGAGCTGCGCCTGCCGTGCGCCGCCGATCCATTCCCTGGCCCATTCCGGCTTCAGGCTCGCTACAATGAACCAAATCGCTAAGCCGACAGTGACGGTTTGCGCAAACAATAGCCAGAGACGTCGCATAAAAGGAAGAAAGTGGACCGAAAATCAGTAAATAGGGACGATTTTGCAAAATACCTAGCGCAGGCGCTCGATATTAACCGTTTTCGCGATTATTGCCCAAACGGTATGCAAGTCGAAGGCAGGATGCAGATCAAGACTATTGTAACGGGAGTGACGGCAAGCCAGGCGCTGATCGAAGCGGCCATCGAGGCCGATGCGGATGCGATCCTCGTGCATCACGGCTACTTCTGGCGCGGCGAAGATGCGCGCATCATTGGAGCGAAACACAAGCGCCTGAAACTGCTGCTATCCCGCGATATCAACCTTTTTGCATATCACTTGCCGCTCGATATGCACCCGGAACTGGGCAATAACGCGCAACTGGGACTGCGGCTGGGGCTGGTGGCCGAAGGCCGCTTCGGTGAGGACAGTCTGGGTTGGCTCGGCAGAGTGAGCGATGCCTCGGTCAGGACGGTCGGCGATCTGGCGCGGGTTGTCGAGCATGCTTTGGGACGTGCGCCCCTGCTCATCGGCGATGCGGGGCAGCCCTTGGGCGCAATCGGATGGTGTACCGGCGCTGCGCAGAATATGCTGGGTGACGCGATTGCGGCTGGGGCAAGCGTCTATCTGAGCGGCGAAATCTCCGAGCCGACGGTTCATCTGGCGCGGGAAGCCGGCGTCGCTTACCTGGCCTGCGGGCATCATGCTACCGAGCGGTACGGCATCCAGGCGCTTGGGCAGCATGTCGCGGAAATGTTTGGCATCGCCCATCATTTCGTCGATATTGCCAACCCCGTCTGAAGAAATGCACTAAAAGAGAGCAATATCCCTATATTATGATAAGGGGGATTATTGCAGTCGAGGAATGGAAATGACGTTGGATGAGGTACCGCAGGGGCGGTTCGGCGTATTGATAGTCGAAGACGATGCGGTAACACGAAAATCCTTGTGCCTGGCGATCGAGGCAGAGCCGCGGTTGAAGCTGCTTGCGGCATTCGACAGCGTGAAGCCGGCGCTGGCCTGGCTGGAGGCGGAGTGTCCCGATGTCTTGATGACGGATCTCGGCTTGCCCGACGGCTCGGGCATCGACATCATTCATGCGTGTGCCGAGCGGCACCCGCAGACCGACATCATGGTTGTGACCATGTCGAGCGATGAAGCGAACGTGCTTGCATGTATCGAGGCCGGCGCATCCGGCTACGTGCTGAAAGATGCGGGGCGGATGGATATCGCGCGCGCGGTGCTCGACCTGCGTGCCGGCGGCGCGCCGATGAGCCCGGCCATCGCCCGCATGGTGCTGGCCAAGGTGCGCGACGGGAAGAAGGCGCCGGAAGCGGCGGCCGGGCAGGTCGCCGCAACCACCAGCCTGACCAAGCGCGAAGCGGCCATCCTGGACTTGATTGCGCAGGGCGACAGCTACGGCGAGGTCGCCAAAATGCTTTCAGTATCGGTCGGCACCGTGCAAACCCATATCAAGAATATCTACGGCAAGCTGTCCGTCCATTCGCGCGGCGAGGCGGTGTTTGAGGCGCATCGCCGCGGCTTGTTGCAACTGGGGCGTCCGCGCGCGCGTTCCTGATTCCTCCGGTCCGCCGTCAGCCGGGCCAGCCCCAAGAAAATTGCAAGAAATGCAACTATCCTTCCCGCCTCGCCAATCGGCCTGGCAGCAATCGCGCCGCGAGCTCCAGCAGTGTCCGAAGCGGCGGAAATGACCAATCCTATTCCCGGTTAACCATCTTTCAAAAAGTTCCCTGAAATCGCGCGATGCGCCGGATATACGCTTTAAATCGAATGCGCCGCAAGTTATAATCGAATGTTGCTGGTAGTTTCGACATATTCCGAATTTTGTTGACTGATTGGGGTTGGTATGAGTAACGAAAAGCAGGTCGATTCCGGTCGACGCGGCTTGCTCGCCGCTACATGTGCGGTGGGCGGTGTGGCCGGATTGGCTACGGCGGGGGCCTTTGTGTCCACCTTCCAGCCGTCCGAGCGTGCAAAGGCTGCCGGCGCGCCGGTTGAAGTGGATATCGCTGGCATGGCGCCGGGCGAAATGAAAACCGTGGAATGGCGCGGCAAGCCGGTGTGGATCCTGAAGCGCTCCCCGGAAATGGTCGAGTCGCTCAAGAAGACCGATGCCCAGGTCGCCGACCCGCAGTCCGAGCGCAACAAGGATGATCTGACGCCGGAATACGCCCGCAACCAATACCGCTCGATCAAGCCGGAGATCCTGGTGGCGGTCGGCATCTGCTCCCACCTCGGCTGCTCCCCGTCCTCGAAATTCCAGCCCGGCGCGCAGCCGTCGCTGCCGGACGACTGGCAAGGCGGCTTCCTGTGCCCGTGCCACGGCTCGACCTTCGACCTGGCCGGCCGCGTGTTCAAGAACAAACCAGCCCCGGACAACCTGCAAGTGCCGCGTCACATGTACCTCAGCGAAACCAAGCTGGTCATCGGTAAAGACGAGAAAGGCGAGGCATAACCATCATGGCATTCCAAGAGAAACAGCTTCCCGCTGACGCGCCGTTCTCAGCCAAGGCGCTGAACTGGATCGACGCGCGCTTCCCGCTGTCCGCGACCTGGAAGGCGCATGTGTCCGAATACTACGCGCCGAAGAACTTCAACTACTGGTATGCGTTCGGCTCGCTGGCGCTGCTGGTGCTGGTGATCCAGATCGTCACCGGCATCTTCCTCGTGATGCACTACAAGCCGGATGCCAACCTTGCGTTCGCATCGGTCGAATACATCATGCGCGATGTGCCGTGGGGCTGGCTGGTGCGCTACATGCACTCCACCGGCGCGTCCGCGTTCTTCATCGTGGTCTACCTGCACATGCTGCGCGGCCTGCTGTACGGTTCCTACCGCAAGCCGCGCGAGCTGGTCTGGCTGTTCGGCGTCGCCATCTTCCTGTGCCTGATGGCGGAAGCCTTCTTCGGCTATCTGCTCCCGTGGGGCCAGATGTCGTACTGGGGCGCGCAGGTGATCGTCAACCTGTTCGGCGCGATCCCGTTCATCGGTCCGGACCTGTCGCTGTGGATTCGCGGCGACTACGTGGTGTCCGATGCCACGCTGAACCGCTTCTTCTCGTTCCACGTGATCGCCATTCCGCTGGTGCTGATCGGCCTCGTCGTTGCGCACATCGTCGCGCTGCACGAAACCGGTTCCAACAACCCGGACGGTATCGAGATCAAATCGAAGCTCGACGCCAACGGCCATCCGCTCGACGGCATTCCGTTCCACCCGTACTACACGGTGCACGACGTGTTCTGCGCCGCGGTGTTCCTGATCGTGTTTGCCGCCATCGTGTTCTTCGCGCCGGAAATGGGCGGGTACTTCCTCGAAGCGAACAACTTCATTCCGGCCGATCCGCTGAAGACGCCGCCGCACATCGCACCGGTCTGGTACTTCACGCCGTTCTACTCGATCCTGCGCGCAACCACTACGCAGTTCATGTATGCGCTGGAAATCGGCGTCGTGGCCTACCTCGTGCTGCTGCTGACGAAGTCCAGGCTGAGCGGCAGCGCGAAGCTGGCAGCTACCGTCATCGCGGCGGTCGCGCTGGTCGGCATGTTCATTTTCGACCCGAAGTTCTGGGGCGTGGTGCTGATGGGCGTGTCGGTGCTGATTCTCGGCGGCCTGCCGTGGCTCGATCATTCGCCGGTCAAGTCGATCCGCTACCGTCCGCACTGGCACAAGTATGTGTACATCGTGTTCGGCATCGCGTTCGTGATCCTCGGCTATCTGGGCGTATTGCCGCCGACCGAAGGCCGTACCCTGGTATCGCAGGTCTGCGCCTTCATCTACCTCGGCTTCTTCCTGCTGATGCCGTGGTGGAGCGCGATGGGCACCTTCAAGCCCGTGCCTGAGCGTGTCAATTATCATCCGCACTAAGCCGCAAAAGGGATACGAGAATCATGACATTTCTGAAAAAACTGATTGCGGCTCTGGCGATGGTGCCGGTGCTGGCGCTGGCAAGTGAAGGGGGCTTTCCGCTCGATCGCGCACCGGACCGGACCAAGGATCTGGCTGCGCTGCAGAACGGCGCCAAGCTGTTTGTCAACTATTGCTTGAACTGCCACTCCGCATCGGCGATGCGTTACAACCGCCTGCGCGATATCGGGCTGACCGAAGATCAGATCAAGGATAACCTGCTCTTCACCGGGGATAAGGTCGGTGACCTGATGAAGGTTGCGATGCAGCCCAAGGATGCCAAGGCATGGTTTGGCGCGGCACCGCCGGACCTGTCGGTGATCGCCCGTGCGAAAGCCTCCGAGGCGGGCAGCGGCGCGGACTGGCTGTACACTTACCTGCGCACCTTCTACAAGGACGATACCCGCCCGACCGGCTGGAACAATCTGGTTTTCCCGAACGTCGGCATGCCGCACGTGCTGTGGGACCTGCAGGGTGTTAACAACGCCAAATTCGTCGAGGAGAAGGATCCGCACGAAGCTGGAAAAACCATTCACAAGTTCGAAGGTTTCGAGCAAGTGCGCCCCGGGAAGCTGACCAAGACCGAGTATGACAATGCCGTGGCCGACCTGGTCGCTTATCTGGAGTGGATGGGCGAGCCGGCGCAGAACACGCGCAAACGTCTGGGTGTCTGGGTGCTGTTGTACTTGGGCATTTTCGCGGTGCTCGCATGGCGCTTGAACGCATCCTACTGGAAAGACGTTAAGTAACGCTGTTGCCCGCAGTTCATTTGAACGGCGGGCGGTTGATTCGGGGTGAGCCGTATGACGTCTCACCCCCTTTGTTTCTGAGGAACTGCCAAATGATGGTTCTCTATTCGGGCACTACCTGCCCATTTTCGCAACGTTGCCGCCTGGTCCTGTTCGAGAAGGGCATGGACTTCGAAATCCGCGACGTCGACCTGTTCAACAAGCCGGAAGACATTTCGGTGATGAATCCGTATGGACAGGTGCCGATCCTGGTCGAGCGCGACCTGATCCTGTATGAATCCAACATCATCAACGAATACATCGACGAGCGTTTCCCGCATCCGCAGCTGATGCCGGCTGACCCGCTGATGCGTGCGCGTGCGCGGCTGATGCTGTTTAACTTCGAGAAAGAACTGTTCGTTCACGTGCATACGCTGGAGAACGACAAATCGAAGGGAGCGGAAAAGGCGCATGAAAAGGCGCGCATGGAAATCCGCGATCGCCTGACCACGCTGGCGCCCTTGTTCATGAAGAACAAGTACATGCTTGGCGACGAGTTCTCGATGCTCGACGTGGCGATTGCGCCGTTGCTGTGGCGCCTCGATCATTACGGCATCGAACTATCCAAGACAGCCGCACCTCTGATGAAATATGCGGAGCGCATTTTCTCGCGCCCGGCCTACATTGAAGCGTTGACGCCGTCCGAGAAGGTCATGCGCCGATAACCGGTGCCTTTGTCTGGCGATTCGCGCATCATCCGATACGCGAATCGCCATGGCAGCAATCCTGTCCGGTCAGAAACTATGTCTGAAATCTCAACCAAGCCCTATCTGCTGCGCGCAATTTATGAATGGTGTACCGATAATGGATACACGCCATACCTTGCTGCAATGGTCGATGCGAACACCCGCGTTCCACGCGAATTCGTCAAGAACGGGGAAATCGTGCTCAACATCAGCTTCACGGCTACCAGCGGCTTGAAGATGGAGAACGACTACATCGATTTCCATGCGCGTTTTGGCGGCGTTGCGCGCGAGATTTCGATCCCGGTGGAGAATGTTGTTGCCATCTACGCACGCGAGAACGGGCAGGGCATGGCTTTCGAGGTATCCCCCCGAGAGGAAGCCGATGCCGCGAGCGAAGACGCGGCCAAGGGGCCGGCTCTGACGGCGGTTCCCGCCGCCGAGCAGCAGCCCTCGCCATCGAGCCCCGACGACGACGGCGGCCCGCCAAAAAAAGGCGGAAGGCCAACGCTAACGCGGATCAAATAAAGTACAATACGGGTCTTCCAAGTTTCGCCGGCTTAGCTCATCTGGTAGAGCAGTTGATTTGTAATCATCAGGTGGCGGGTT
>OFCW01000052.1_pt1 | contig 56185 bp, 55 predicted proteins | sample 1520951 | NCBI WGS metagenome assembly OFCW01 (sample SAMEA4349680, study PRJEB24078) | microbial mat metagenome | biome: Terrestrial Biome; feature: Habitat; material: Microbial Mat | place: India | collected 2012-06-12 | depth 10 m | reverse complement strand
TTGCGCCATGCCGGAAGCCGAACAGGGCATGAACGTCGCCCGCATCGGCCTGCTGCTGGCCGGCCTGCCGATCACCGTACCGGGTATCACCATCAACCGCTTTTGCTCCTCCGGCCTGCAGGCAGTGGCGGATGCGGCCAACCAGATCCGTCTCGGCCTGGCCGATGTGATGATCGCGGCCGGTACGGAGTCGATGACCATCATGCCGCAAATCATGGGCAACAAGATGGCGATGAACCCGGCCATCTTCACCGATGAAAACATCGGCATCGCCTACGGCATGGGGCTGACTGCCGAGAAGGTGGCCAGTCAGTGGCAGATCAGCCGCGAGGAGCAGGACGCCTTCGCGCTGGCTTCCCACCAGAAGGCCTGTGCCGCGATTGCGGCCGGCCACTTCAAGGCCGAAACCTCGCCTTACCGGATCCGCGAAAGCCTGCCCGATCTGCAGACCGGCCAGATCACGGTCCGCGAGCGTACCGCCGAGTTCGACGAGGGGCCGCGTCCGGATGCCTCGCTGGAAAAGCTGGGCAAGCTGCGTCCGGTCTTCCATGCCCGTGGTTCGGTGACGGCTGGCAACTCCTCGCAGATGTCGGACGGTGCTGCAGCCGTCATGCTGGTTTCGGAAAAGGTGCTCAAGGAACACAACCTGACGCCGCTCGCCCGTTTCGCCAGCTTCGCCGTCGGCGGGGTGGCACCGGAAATCATGGGGATCGGCCCGATCGCCGCGATCCCCAAGGCGCTGGCTCAGGCCGGCATCCGCCAGGAAGACCTGGACTGGATCGAACTGAATGAAGCCTTCGCGGCCCAGTCGCTCGCGGTGGTCAAGGAACTCGGCCTCGATCCGGGCAAGATCAATCCGCTCGGCGGCGCCATTGCCCTCGGCCACCCGCTGGGAGCGACCGGTGCCATCCGTACGGCCACCCTCGTGCATGGCCTGCAGCGCACCGGGGGCAAGTACGGCATGGTCTCGATGTGCATCGGCACCGGCATGGGCGCCGCCGGCATCTTCGAGCGTGTCTGACGGAGCGCGCGGGTGAAGCCAGCCTGGCTCGCCAAGCTGCCTCGCCCCTGGGGGGCGCGACTGGTGCGGATGGGGTTTAACCTCCATCCCGCCTTTCGCAGCACCGGCGGGCGCGTCGTCCATGTCGCGCCCGATCTCTGCCACATCCGCGTCCGCCTGCCGCTGACCTGGAAGACGAAGAACATCGTCGGCTCACTGTACGGCGGCTCGCTGTTCGCCATCACCGACGGTGCACATCCGGCCATGCTGATGGCGGCGCTGGGCGAGGATTACATCATCTGGGACAAGGCGGCCAGCATCCGCTATCGGAAGCCGGGCTACAGCACGCTGTATGCCGATTTTTGGCTGACGCCCGAGGATCTGGCGGGCATTCGCGGCACGCTGGCCAGGCAGCATGAAGTGGACTGGACCTTCCAGATCGACATCAAGGACGCCGAGGGTGTGATTCATACCGTGGTCGAGCGTACCGTTTATATCGCTGAAAAAAATTACTACCGTCTCAAAAGCGGAGGAGACACGACATGATTACTTCGACAAGCGTCCGGCGCGCTGCGCTGATCGCCGCCCTGATGGCGGCCCCCGGATTGCATGCGGCGGAAGTGGCCGGCGTCCGGGTGGCCGACAGCGTCAAGGTCGGCAACAACGAACTGCTGCTCAACGGCGCCGGCCTGCGCAGCAAGCTGTTCATCAAGGTCTATGTCGGTGCGCTGTACGTTGGCCAGAAGGCGTCGACGCCGGCGGCCATCTATGACAGCGCCGCGCCGCGCCGTATGGTGCTCCGCCTGCTGCGTGACCTCGATGCTGATTCCCTGCATTCCGCCCTTGACGAGGGCTTGCGCAACAACCATACACCGGCCGAGTTGTCTGACATGCAGGCCCAGGCTGAGCAACTGGCTGGCATCATGAAGGCGATCGGCAAGGTGCGCGAAGGCGATACGATCAGCATCGATTTCTCCAGCGATGGCATCGTGGTCAGCCAGAATGGAGAGGTGCGCGGCAAGGTGGCCGGCGCCGGGTTTGCCAGGGCATTGCTCAAGGTCTGGCTGGGCGACAAGCCGGCCGATGCCTCGCTGAAGAAGGCGCTGCTCGGCGGCTAGGGCAGGCAACGAAGGAGGAGACAAAGAATGGAAAAGATCTGGCTGCAAAGTTATCCCAAGGGTGTCCCGGCGGAAATCGATATCGACCACATCCCGTCGCTGGTCGCCTTGTTCGACAAGGCGTGCAAGACCTTCGGCGACAAGGTGGCTTTTATCAGCATGGGGCGCGAGATCACGTATCGCCAGCTTGACGCCGAGGCGACCGAGTTTGCCGGCTGGCTGCAGGCCAAAGGGTTGCAGAAGGGCGACCGCGTCGCGCTGATGATGCCCAACATCCTGCAATATCCGGTCGCCCTGTTCGGCACCTTGCGCGCCGGTTGCGTCGTGGTCAATTGCAACCCGCTCTATACCCCGCGCGAACTGGAGCACCAGTTGAAGGATTCCGGCGCGACGGCCATCGTCATCGTCGAGAATTTCGCCCATACGCTGCAGCAGGTCATTGCGCATACGGCGATCCAGCATGTGATCGTCACGTCGATGGGCGAGAAGCTGGGAGGGCTGAAGGGGGCGATCGTCAATTTCGTCGTCCGCCGGGTCAAGAAAATGGTGCCGGCCTGGCACCTGGCCGGTTCCATCAGCTTCAAGACGGCCCTGGCCCAGGGGCGTCGGCAGGGTTTCAGGCCGGTGCCGCTGGCACAGGGGGACCTGGCTTTCCTGCAATACACGGGCGGCACGACCGGTGTGTCGAAGGGGGCCATGCTCACCCACGCCAACATCGCCTCCAACGTGACGCAGGCCTACACCTGGATCAAGCCGGTGGTGCGCGAGGGCGAGGAGGTGATCATCACCGCCTTGCCGCTCTATCACATCTTCGCGCTGACCGCGAACTGCCTGACTTTCCTGATGATCGGTGCACGCAACTTGCTGATCGCCAATCCCCGCGACATTCCTGGATTCGTCAAGGAGTGGCGCAAGTATCCGGTCACCGTGGTGACCGGGGTCAACACGCTGTTCAACGCCCTGCTCAACAACCCGGAATTCGGCAAGCTCGATTTTTCGACCATGCGTGTCACGCTGGGCGGTGGCATGGCCGTCCAGGGGCCGGTTGCCGAACGTTGGCGCAAGGTGACCGGCGTACCGCTGCTGCAGGCGTATGGCCTGACCGAAACCTCTCCGGCGGCGACGATCAACCCGCTCGACATGAAGGAATTCAACGGCGCCATCGGCCTGCCGATTTCCTCGACCGATGTGTCGATCCGCGATGACTATGGTGCCGAGGTGCCGCAGGGCCAGGTTGGCGAAATCTGTATCAAGGGGCCGCAGGTCATGAAGGGCTACTGGCAGCGGCCGGAGGAAACGGCCAACGTCTTTTATCCGGACGGTTTCCTGCGCACCGGCGACATGGGCTATGTCGATAAACAGGGTTTCGTTTTCCTGGTCGACCGCAAGAAGGACATGATCCTGGTCTCCGGCTTCAACGTCTATCCGAACGAAGTCGAAGAGGCTGTCGCCATGCATCCCGGGGTCCGCGACGTGGCGGCCATCGGCGTGCCGGACGAGCATTCCGGCGAGGCCGTGAAGATTTTCGTCGTGCGCAAGGATCCGGCGGTCAACGAGCAGATGCTGATTGCCCATTGCCGTAGCGTGCTGACCGGCTACAAGGTGCCGAAATATATCGAATTCCGCGACGACCTGCCGCGCACTAACGTCGGCAAGATTCTGCGTCGCGCCCTGAAGGAAGGAGCATAAATGGGCATCCCGGCCTCCCTGAACCAGAACCTCGCGCTGCCGGTCATCTGCGCGCCGATGTTCATCATCTCCAACCCGGATCTGGTGATCGCCCAATGCAAGGGCGGCGTGATCGGTTCCTTCCCGGCTCTCAACGCCCGACCGAAGGAACTACTCGACGAATGGCTGACGCGCATCAAGCGCGAACTGGCGGCCGACCCGAAGGCTGCGCCGTTTGCCGTCAATCAGATCATCCACCCGTCCAACGAGCGGCTGGAACACGACATGGCGCTTTGCGTGAAGCACGAGGTGCCGCTGATCATCACCAGCCTGTCGGCGCCGACCCAGATCGTGCCGCATGTTCATGCCTACGGCGGCAAGGTCTTTCATGACGTGATCAGCGTGCGCCACGCCGAAAAGGCGCTCGAGGCCGGCGTTGACGGCCTGATCCTGGTTTGCGCCGGTGCCGGTGGCCATGCCGGTACACTCAGCCCGTTCGCGCTGGTTGGTGAAATCCGCAAGTTCTACGACGGCCCCATCGCGCTCTCCGGTTCGATTACCAACGGTCAGGCCATCCTGGCGGCGCAGGCGATGGGGGCGGATTTCGCTTATATCGGCACCCGCTTCATCGCCACCACCGAAGCCAATGCCGTTGCGGCCTACAAGCAGGCCATCCTCGATTCGTCGGCCAAGGACGTGGTCTACACGCCTTATTTCACCGGTGTGCATGGCAATTATCTCGCCAAGAGCATCGTCGCTGCAGGTCTTGACCCGGCCAACCTGCCGGAGCGTGACAAGTCGGCGATGAATTTTGGCGCCGCTTCCGGCGCCAAGGCCTGGAAGGACATCTGGGGGGCCGGGCAGGGGGTCGGCACCATCGACGACGTGCTGCCGGCCGGCGATCTGATTGCCCGCCTTCAGCAGGAATACCGCAGCGCCAAGGTAGCGCTGTGCAGCAACCCATTCTGAATAAACGACACAAGGAGACACAGCAATGAGCGATTATCGTGCCCCGATCAAGGACATGCGCTTCGTGATGGATGAGATTGCCGGCTTCCGGCAACTCAGCCAGATTCCGGCCTACGCCGAGGCGACGCCGGACATGGCCGATGCCATTCTCGAGGAAGCCGCCAAATTCACCCGGGAAGTGCTCGCCCCGCTCAACCGCGTGGGCGATACCCAGGGCTGCACCTGGACTCCGGAGGGCGTGATCACGCCGGATGGCTGGAAGGAGGCCTACAACGCCTTCCGCGAAGCCGGCTGGAGTGGTATCACGCTGCCCACCGAATATGGTGGGCAGGGCCTGCCCAATACCCTCGGTATCGCGGTTCAGGAAATGGTCTGTTCGGCCAACCTTGGTTTTTCGCTCGGGCCCCTGCTCACCTCGGGGGCCGTCGAGGCCTTGCTGACCTGCGCCAGCGACGAACTGAAAGCGATTTACCTGGAAAAGATGGTCGCCGGCGAATGGACCGGCACGATGAACCTCACCGAGCCGCAAGCCGGCTCCGACCTGGCCCTCATCCGCTCGCGCGCCGAGCCGCAGGCCGACGGCACATACAAGATTTTCGGCCAGAAGATCTTCATCAGCTACGGCGATCACGACATGACCGACAACATCGTGCATCTTGTCCTCGCCCGTTTGCCGGATGCTCCGGCCGGCGTCAAGGGCATCTCGATGTTCCTGGTGCCCAAATTCCTGGTCAACGCCGATGGTTCGCTCGGCGAGCGCAACGACGCCCATTGCGTGTCGATCGAGCACAAGGTGGGCATCCACGCCAGCGCCACCTGCGTCATGGCCTATGGCGACCATGGCGGTGCCGTGGGCTATCTGCTTGGTGAGCCGAACCGCGGCCTGGAATACATGTTCATCATGATGAACGCCGCCCGTCTCGGTGTCGGTGTGCAGGGCATCGCCCTTGGCGAACGTGCCTTCCAGCGGGCACTGGCCTACGCCCGCGACCGCAAGCAGGGCCGCGATGCGCTGACCGGCGAGGCGCTGGTCACCATCGACAAGCATCCTGACGTTCGCCGCATGCTGTTGCTGATGAAGTCGCGCGTTGAGGCCTGCCGCGCCATGGCCTATTACACCGCCAGCCTGCTCGACCGTGTTCATGCCGGTGGCGCCGACGCCGAGCAGCAGCAGCGCGATCTCTATCTGGCCGAATTCATGATTCCGCTGGTCAAGGGCGGCGGCACCGAAATGGCCATCGACGTCACCTCGCTCGGCATCCAGGTGCATGGTGGCATGGGCTTCATCGAGGAAACCGGCGCTGCCCAGCACTGGCGCGATTCCCGCATCACCACCATCTACGAAGGGACGACCGGCATCCAGGCCAACGACCTGCTGTTCCGCAAGCTGTTGCGTGACCAGGGAGCCACTGCCAAGGTGGTTTTTGGCGAAGTCCATGGTGTGGTCAAGGCGCTCGCCGCTTCCGGCAAGCCGGAACTGATGGCGATCGGCCTGAAACTGGGCAACGCCCTGAAAGCCTGGACGGGCGCCACCGAATGGCTGGCCGCCAATGTCCGCAGCAATCTTTCCGGTGTATTGACCGCTGCCGTGCCCTACCTGCACCTCGCTGTCACCGTGACCGGCGGCTGGCTGATGGCCAAGTCGGCACTGGCGGCTGCCGCGCATCTCGACCAGGGCGAGGGCGATCTGCCGTTCTATCGCGGCAAGATGGTTTCGGCGCGCTTCTACGCCGACCAGATGCTGCCCCAGGCAGCGTCTTATGCCGAGATCGTCATGGCCGGTGATAGCGGTCTGGCTGGTGAGCCGCTGTTCCAGGAATAGGCTCGGGCTGAGGGGCCGTCAGGCCCCGACATGAAAAAAGGAGAGGCCGCGGCTTCTCCTTTTTTTCCGGGGAAAGGGACTGGTCAGAAATTGATGCCGACCTTGGCGATCAGGGCCCAGTTCTCGAAATCGACGTGGTTGCGCTCGTTGGTGTTCAGGTAGCGCAGGTCGAGGCCGGAGTAAACCATGCCCTTGCGGAAATTGGCGCCGACGACCGCGCCATAGGCGAACAGGTTCTTGTCGGCGATGCCGTTGTCGGCCTTGACCAGGCCGATCACCGGTCCGGCGCCAACGGAGAACCCGCCGCCGATGGGCAGGGTGTAGCGCGGCGACAGTTCAAAGGAGGTGGCCTTCACGCCGGACTCGTTGGTGTGGTTGATCTGGACATGGGTGCGGATCCGGTTGTCCGCCGTCTGGATCAGGCCGCAGTTCATGTTGAAGTCGAGGCCGTAGACGAAGTTGTGATCGTCGCCGGCCGGCGTGGCCTTCATGATGCCGCCGGTGACGGCGAGCGTCGGCTCGAACTTGAAGCCGGGTTCCATGCCGGCAAAGAAACGCAGGCCATCGGCTTGGCTGGCGGTCGCGCCGAGCGTCAGGCCGGCGAGCAGGAAAAGGGCGGTGATGCGGCTGGTTTTCATGGTCTCTCCGAAGGATACGAATCGTCATAACGCCAGCAGACGGCCGGCAAGCGGGAAAGGATAGCGCGGGCGTCGGGCCGGGTCTGTGACCTGGGTCACCCACGATCATTTCTTGAGCAGGGCGTCCTGCACGGCGTCAAAGTCGGGTTTGCGGACCACCCCCATCTTGCGCTGGATCACGTTGCCATGGCGGTCGATGAACAGGGTGTAGGGCAGGCCGGCTTTGGTATTGCCGAGCGCCAGCATCAGCGGCATTCCCTGCTCCTTGGCGACGAAGACCGGATATGCCATGTCGTAGGCCTTGGCGAATTCCCTGGCCGGTTCGGCCTTGTCCTCGATACCGATGCCGAGCACCTCGATCTTGCCCTTGTGGGCGTTGCGGAACTTGATCAATTCGGGAATTTCGGCCCGGCAGGGGCCGCACCAGCGGGCCCAGAAGTTGACGACCAGCGGTTTGCCCTTGTAGCGATCGAGGGCGACCGGCTTGTCGTCGAGGTCGCTCAGGGTTGCGGCAAACAGCGGTGCCGAGGAGGGCAACTCCTGCGCCTGGGCAAGCGTTGCAGAAAGCGCCAGGGCGAGGGCGGCAAACCGTTTTTTCAAGGCAGATCTCCACGGCGGAAGATGATGTAACCGGCGCTGGCGCTGAGGACGCCGAGCGCCGCCGGATAGGCCAGCGCAAAGATTTTATAGCCGGTCGTGCCGAACAGGTCGAGGATGACATAGGCCGAAGGGCCGAGGACGATCAGTTGCGGGTCGAAGAGTGCCAGGGCAGCGGTGCGGAAGACTTGCAGCGGGTTGGCCAGGGCCAGGGTGACGGCGAACTCCGGGGCAACCTTGCCCTGGATCATCACGCCGAGCAGAATCAGGTCGAGAAAGAGCAGCAGAACCAGCCAGACCAGGAAGGCGGCCCCTTGCGCCATGTCGGTTGTCCGGGCGATGGCCGAGATCAGCATCCCGATACCGAGGAAGCACATGGCCATCACGGCGAGCAGGGCGGTGTAGTAGCCGAACATGTCCCAAGGCACGTCGATGTGGGCGACCATCGCCCAGAGGACGGCGCCCAGCATGGCGAGGAAGACCGGCGCGAAGACGACGATGTAGCGGCCGACGATCTTGCCCCAGAACCAGGCACCGAGGCCGACCGGCAGCGACAGCAGGTATTCGAAGACGCCCGCCTCGCGGTCGCCGGCCACCGAGCGGACGGTGGTGATCAGCACGAAAATCGGCAGGATGGCCATGGTCAGCTGGATGTAGGTGACCAGCAGCCGAGAGAGGCCGATGAAGCCGAGCACGCGCGACTCGGTCAGGCCGAACAGGAAGAGCAGGGCAACGATGCCACCGAAGACCAGGGTGTAGATCTGGAACCAGCGGGCGCGCAGGGATTCAACGATATCCAGTTTGGCGGTGAGCCACAGTTGCTTCATTTTTTTAACCTTGCCAGGACATGCTGGCGCATGTCGGTGAAATCGAGTGCGCCAGCCAGCGGCGCGGCGACGGCAGCAAAATTGAAACCCATCGGCGACGTGCGGGTCACGAAATAGGCGCGGCGCGGATCGAGCCATTGCATTGCTTCCCGGCTCTTGCTGTTGTAGTCGGCAACCCACATCCAGGTGGCGGGGTCTTTCAGCCAGGGATATTTCTCGGCCTTTTCCTTCAGCCAGATTGCCATGCAGCCGGGGTCGTCGAACTTGAAAACGGTCTTGTCCGGTCCGCCACGCATTTCACCGGCAAAGCGCCGGTCGGAAATGACCATGTTGCAGACGACGCAGGTGTCGCGATCCCATTTGATTTCGACCATGTTCTCCGGCCAGTCGCCTTTCTTGCAGCCGGCAAGCAGCATGGCCAGCGGCGTCAGGCCGAGGCCGCCGACGCCGAGCCGGCCCAGGAAGGTACGTCGATGCCGGTTGCACATGCTCAGTTCTCGGTCAGCGACAGGTCGGCGACCAGCGCCGTATAGCGGGACAGGATGCCGAGGAAGCGCAAGCGGTCCGGCCCGGCGATCTCGCCTGCCCAGATGAGCTGATCGGTATCGGCTGCTGCGATTTTCCAGCCATCGAGCGCTTTGGCGAACGCCGGTTCGAAGCGCTTGAGGACGATCCGGCAGTTCAGGACGTCGGTCAGGGTCACGTCGTCGGCCACCTTGTCGTCGAGGACGACTTTGCCCATGTCCATCTCGATGACGCGGTTGACCAGGGAGGAGACTTCGTCAAGCCGGTGACTGGAGATGATCATCGTCGCATCCTGCAGGCGCTCGGCCAGCAGGTCGAAAAAAATCTTGCGGGCCTCGGGGTCGAGGTTGGCGGCCGGTTCGTCCATGACCAGGACTTGCGCCTCCCGCCCCAGCGCAATGGCGATCAGCAGTTTCTGCTTCATGCCGCCTGAAAGCCGGACGAACTGGCGGGTCAGGATGGCGTCGACGTCCAGCCCGAGGCGACGCGCGATGCCATGGATGCGCTTCGGGTCGGTGCCGCACAGCGAAGCCGAGAAATCGATCAGTTGGCCGACCGGCATTTTCAGCGGCGGCGGCAACTGCGGCACGAAACCGATCTTGCCGAGCACGGCAGTACGGTGGCTGCGCGGGTCGAGTCCATGGATGGCAACGCGGCCGTCGAAGGTGTATTCACCCAGCAGACAGCGAATCAGGGTGGTCTTGCCGGCGCCGTTGGAACCGATCAGGGCGACGCGTTCGCCGAGGCCGATGTCGAGGCTGATGCCGTCGAGCACACGGGCCTTGCGGAAGGTCTTGGCGACTTGCTGGAACTGGATCATGGGCAGATTATAGGTGGCGCAACGCGGCCGGACATTGGATATCGATCAAAATTCCGCGCCGCTCCCCGGGGGGCGAAAAGCGGCGCAACCCGGGGAGCGGAAGGGCTACATCAGCTTCGACAGGCCCTTGATTTCAAAAGTCAGCGAACCCGTCGGGCAGGCATCGACGCACAGGCCGCAACGCGTGCAGTCCGGGCCGATCGGCACTTCCGGCTCGATGGCGCGTCCCTTGATCACGGTGTCGAGTACGTGCGGCACCAGACAGACCTTGCGGCAGTCGCCCTCGTGGAAGCAGCCCTCCAGCTTGTACTTGATGCGCACCGGCGAGATGATGCCGACCACGCCGTAGGTCAGTCCGATCGGACAGGCATAGCGGCACCAGGCGCGGCGCGAGAAGAAGATTTCGAAAACGAGCAGGGCCAGTACCCACAACATGGCCAGTCCGGGGCCGTAGATGAGTGCGCGGGAAACGATGCCGGTCGGCGAAATGGCCTCGTACACCGTGTAGCCGGTGGCGATGGCGAGCAGCGCGAAAATGACCCAGAACACCGTACGCAGGCGACGATCCATGGTCTGGTCGGTGACCAGCTTCTTCCTGGCCAGGAAAAGGTGAATCTTCTCGGCCCACTCGGCCAGCAAGTGATAGGGGCAAACCCAGGAGCAGAAGGTTCGACCGCCGAGCAGCGCCCAGAGCACCAGTACCGTTCCGGTGCCGATCAGCAGGTTGTTGATGATGTGCTTGTGGGCGAGCATGACCTGCAACGCGGAGTTGAGGTCGATCAGGTGAAAGCCGACGAAGCGCGAAGCCGTCAGGGCGCCTTCGAGGATCTGGATATCGAGGGCGAAGGAGAGGACGAATAGCAGGTTGGCCAAGATCAGCGTGGCCCAGCGACGGTTGCGCCATCGGAGGCTTTTCTGTTCGTGTGCCTGGGCGTGAAGCTTGAATTCCTTGTTGCCCTTTTTGTAAAAGTGAATCTTTTGCGCCGCTGGGCTGATGTCCTCGGGTTTGGTCGGTTTGGCCGGGTCGGCGCCGAAAAGCACCTTGATCTGGTCGACGAAACGCTTTTTCAACAAGGCACTCATGCTCGCCACCCTTCGCCAGGAATGATTTCGATGCTGGCCGGTTCGGTGGGGCAGATCATTTCACAGACGCCGCAACCCACGCAGGCTTCATGCACGACGGGAATGCCCTTCGGCTTGCCATCCTTGCCCAGGCCCATTTCAACGGTGATCGCCCCCTTGATCGGACAGGCCTGCTCACAGAGGTCGCACACTTCGCGGTCGTATGTGTAGTCGCGGACCGGAATCGGCTTCCAGCGGTCGACCGACATGTAGCGCAACTTGCCTTCGAACGCAGCGCCCCGGGCGCTGCCCTTGAAGCCCTTGCCCTGCATGGCGAGACAGGATTCCGGCCGGGTCAGGCGGGCAACCCCGATGCGTTCGGCCAGGTTGAGTGTCGGTTCGGCGTCCTTTTCCTTGGCCAGCAAAATCGGCTTGGATGACAGTTCGGCGCCGGGGCGCACGGTCATGTGAGGCGGCTTGTGGTAGGTCAGTGAGCCGGTCGGGCAGGCCAGGATGCACTGCACGGCATCGCAGGAGAAATCGCAGGCTTGCTCGCGGGCCTCGATATACGGCGTCCCAACGCCTACGCCATCGACCAGATCTGCCAGCTTGATGGCTTCGACCGGGCAGACCTGAACGCATTGGCCGCATTTGATGCAGCTCGACAGGAAATCCTTCTCGTCGAGTGCGCCCGGCGGGCGCAAGCGATGCTTTTGGGAATAGATCAGCGGCAGAAAGCCCGAACCAGCCGCGCCCAGCACGCCGCCGGTCAGCAGGAGGGTGCGCAGGGCTCGCCGACGGTTGGCCTGCTGTTTCGCGTTGGATACCTTGCCGGGTTCCGGCTTGCGGTCGCCATGGGCGGTATGGTCGTCGCTCATGATGGAGTCACCGGGGCTGGTTTGACGAAGCGCGGCTTCTCGTCGCGCAGGACGAGGTCCGGCGTCGAGAAGGGCGCGAGGCGTTCCAGGAAGTCGAGCAGTTCCATGACCGGGGAACTGCGGAAGAAGCGGGCCACCGGCAAGTCGATCCAGATCTGGTCGGCATACGCGTAGTTTTCGTGAATCTGGTCGCCGATGCCGTCCCCGTTGCGATCGAAACCCTGGTAGTCATCCCAGTAATTGCCTTCCCAGAAGTTCTTGGCGGAATTGCTGTTGTCGCCACGCCCGCCGTAGGTCACCTGGGTCAGGTTGCCTTCGAAAACGTTATCGCGGACGTTGTTGCCGCCGGTTTCGGAGTTGAACAGGATGCCGATGCCGTTGTAGGCAAAGCGGTTTCCCCGGATCTCGATCGTTGAGTCGGGCTGAAACGGCGAGAGATCGGAACCGATCCCGATGCCACAGTAAATGATCTCGTTATGCTCGATCAGGGTGCCGGAGGCTTCCTTGAAGCCGATCCCCATGCCGGTCGCGCCGGTGGCGTGTGAAATCACATTGTGGCGCGCTGCGCCGCCCTCGGTGTACATGAAGTAGATGCCGACCGCGTTATCGTAGAACTGGTTGCGTTCGACGATGTTGTCGTTGGCAAACATGAAATGGATCGAGTAGCGGCTGCGCCGGCCCAGGTTGTCGCGGAAAATGTTCCGGTGGGAATACCAGGCAACCATGTCGCGCGAGTCGACGATTTCGTTCTTCTCGACCACGTTGTTGTTGCTGTACCACAAGCGCAAGCCATCGCCGCGCACACCCAATTCGAAGTCCTTGGAGCGGATCCGGTTGCCGCGCACCGTGCTGTCGTTGACCTGCTTGAGGTCGATGCCGAACAGACAGTTGTCGACCACGTTGTCCTCGATCAGGTTGTGGTGGCCGCGCACATCGAGGCAGGAGTCGTCCGTGTCGTGTGAGTCGCCGGATCCTGTCAGCCGTAGCCCGCGAATCACGGCGTGGCTGGCGTTCAGCACCATGACGGTACCCTTGTCGCCGGCGTCGATGGTGACCTTGCCCTCGCCGTCGATGGTCAGCGGCTTGTCGATCGTGACCGGGCCGGCGTAGGTGCCCGGCGGGGGTTTCAGGATACTGCCCGGCGGTGCCTTGTCGACCAGTTCCTGAAAGGGCTTCAGGCCGTGGATGCGCTTGTCGCGTTCCATCAGCATGAAAGTCGGCTTCGGGCGGTCGATGGTGACACGCGGCGCAGTGCTCAGATCGGCGGAAGCACCCAGTTGCTGCTCGGTGTTGCCGGTCGATAAGGCGAGAATCGAAACGAGTGCGATTCCCGCCTTGGCAAAGACATGGAGCGGTGGCACGGAAATTACTCGGCCCGGCCTTCGCGCAATTGCTTGCGACGGATCAGCATGGCCAGGATCAGGCAGACGAAGATCACCAGCAGCAGACCATAACCCCAGTACGGATAGGAGAAGGTCGAGAACTGGGCGACCTTGCCCTCGCCAAACACGGTCGGCATGAAGGGCTTGACGGTGAAAGCGCCCCACGGGTGCAGGTTGTGGCCGAAGAACCACAGCCAGCCGGCGTAGGTGATCACGAAGTAGAGCGGTAACAGGGCCGGAACGAAGGCCAGCAGCAGCTGGAAGGAGCGGATCAGCGCCGTGGCGGCGACGACGACGATCATGACGGCCATCAGGCCGAAGATGGCAATCTTGGAGTACAGCGTGACGTTGTCACCCCACACCCTGATTTTGTCCGGCTCCTTGAAGAAGGTGCCCGCTTCGGCCATGTAGGTGTCGACATGGCGGGCCAGGTGGCCGAGGACGAACTGGTCGACGATCATCCAGACGGCGACGGCAGCAAATCCGACAGCCAGGGTGGCGACGCGCGCCTTGTTCCGGGGTATTGCAAAGGCGATCATCATCACGGCGAAGAAGCCGAAGAAAAACTTGGCCAGCGGCTTTTCAACCGGCGCGCCGGTGGCGATCGGGAACATGCCGACGTAGTGGTTGATGGTGTTCATTTCGTGCACGCAATCCAGCCCTTCGGCCCCCTTGTCGACGTTTTTCTGGGCGTCGAGTACCGGGTTATAGCGTTCGTCGTCATGGGCCAGGTCTTTCTGGATGATTTCGTTCGCCATGCGGCTGCCCTTGCCGGCGGCCTTGCAGCCGTTATAGACACCATCGAAGTGGAAATGGATGCGGATGCCATCGGGGAAGGCATCGGGCGGATAGTTTGGGGCGGTGAGGGAAACCCACCAGATCGGGGCAAAGTAGGCGGCGACCAGGCAGATCAGCGAGATCAGGGTCAATCCACCAACGATTTTGTTCTGTTTGTCCATGTCGCTATTCTCTATTGTGTTTCCCGCTCCTGACCGGGTGGGGAAGCTGCCCGCCCCGCTGACGGGCAGCGGCACTTGTCCAGTGCCCTGTTACTTTTTCTTGGCCGTCGGCTTGCACATCGCGCCCGGCATGCTCAGGCTGGCCTGGTAAGCCGAGATGGCCACCAGTTGGTCGTTGGTGTAGGGCTTGATGACCTTGACCATGTCCGGATTGGCATTGCGGCGGTGGCCGTCCCGGATTTCGGTCATCTGGCGCAGCAGGTACTTGTAATGCTGGCCGGCGATCACCGGGTAGAACTTGTCCTTCTTGCCTTCGCCATTTTTGCCATGGCACTCGATGCACTGCTTTTCGTAGAGTTCCTTGCCTTGGGCAATCTTCTGGGCCGCGTCGGCGCCCTCGTACTTGCCGTGATCGACCGGGATGCACAGGCTTTCGATGTAGGCAGCAACATCAGCCAGTTCCTGCGGGTCGGTCAGGGTGGCGGCGAAGGGGTACATGGTCGGGTTGTCACGCAGGCCGGCACGGATGTCGGCCATCTGCTTGATCAGCACGGTGGTGTGCTGGCCGGCTAGTTGCGGAAAGGTGCCGTCCGGTCGGCCGGCGCCGGAAGGCAGGTGGCAGGCACCACAGACCTCGTAGGCTTCCTGGCCGTTCTTCTTGTCGCCCTTCTTGCTCAGGGCTTCCGATTTTTCGCCACCTTCGGCGTTCCACTTGTAATTCTTGCCTTCAATGCCTTGTTGGTGGGGGGCGGGCGGGCCGGCGAAGGCAACGCCGGCTGAGAGCAGGCCAATGAGCAGGAGAGATGCTTTCATGTTTCGAATCCTTTTGGGCTGGTTATCCGTGCGACATGACCATTGTCCGCTGGGTCATATCAGTATTCATTGATATGGGTCATAAGCGCCAAAATCGGGGCTTCCCGAATTACTTGAGCTTGGAGAGGTACTCGGCGAGGGCCTTGATTTCCTCATCGCTGACCAGGTGCATGACACCCTTCATCGCCGCCGTCTGGCCATTGCTGCGGGCGCCGCTCTTGATGTCCTTCATCTGCTGTTCGGCATAGGCTGCGTTCTGGCCGGCGATCTTCGGGTAGTTCGGCATCAGCGGCTTGTCGCCCTTCGCGCCGTGGCAGGCATTGCAGGTTTTTTCGGTGTACAGCTTGGCGCCGTCCGGCGCGGCAAAGGCCGGGGAGGCGACGAGCGCCGCGGCCATCAAAGACATGACGAGTTTCATGGATATTCCCTCCTGATGTGAAACGGGGAACAGCGTATTTCTGCTCCCCGCGAGATGCCTTAAGTCAGATCAAAACGCTCAGGCGCTGGATTTACTTGACCTTCTTGGCACCGTTTTGCTCAAGGTAGGTCTTGGCACGCAGACCGATGTCGGCCGCCTTGACCTGGTATTGCCAGACTTGTTCGGCCCACAGGTTGGCCTGGTCCCAGTCTTTCTTGGCGGCTGCGGCTTCGTGCTTGCCCTTGGCATCCTTGGCCTTGTTCAACTGGTCGGTGGCGTCATCAACCATGTTGACCACGTCCGGGAAGTCCTTGAAGTTATGGCTGGTGATGAAGGTGACGACGGAGTCGATGACGGCCTGGGTATCCGCAACCTTCTTCAAGGTGTTCTTGTAGTCGGCTTCGGTGTAGTTGGCCTTGGCCTCGGCGCTCTTGGTCGGCTTCCAGCCCTTCGGCTTGACCAGCAGGTAACCCTGCATTTCAAGGTGCAGCGCCGAGCAGAATTCCGTGCAGTAGTAAGGATAGACGCCTTCCTTGTCGGCCTTGAACTTGACCGTGACCGTCTTGCCCGGTTCGACCGAGGCGTGCACGTTGTAGGTCGACACGGTGAAGCCGTGGGTCTCGTCCTGGGCGCGCTCGAGGTTGGTCAGGTGGATGGTGATTTCATCGCCCACTTCCGCTTCGATGGTTTCCGGCGTGATGTGCGAGCGGATCAGCGTCCCCTTGACCTCGATCTTGTTGCCCTTCTTGGTCGTCACTTCTTCGCCGGCACGAACGGCGCCCGGATGCGGCTTGTCCGTACGGGAATCGGTGCCGACCTTGTAGCGGACACCCGGCTTCAGCTTGGAAGCTTCGATGGCCACGACATAGTGTGGCTCACCCAGCGGCAGCGGCATGTCGTACAACAGTTGCATCTTGTCGTTCGAGATGTCGATCAGTTGGTGGTTCTGCGGGTGCAGCGGGCCGACCGGGTTGAAGCGGTCGATCGACAGCTTGTTCAGGGCGACCAGGTAGCGGCCCTTCGGATCCATCGAGTCACCTTCCATGGTCATCAGGTGACCGATGTTGTAGTGCACCGAAATCTTGTCGAGAACCTTGCCTTCGCAGTGATCCCACTTGACGACCTGCGAATCGACATAGAGGGAAGTGTAGGCGATACACTTCTTCGAGTCGTACTGGGTGTGGAGGGGGCCAAGGCCCAGTTGAACCTGGGTGTGCAGGGCATCCTTCATGCTGATGACCGGAATGCCGTAGGGATCCCGGGATTCGAATTTGCCGGCCTTGATGGCGGCCTGGATCTTCTCGAAGGAATAGACAGAAACGTGGGTGTCCAGTTTGCCGGAAACGGTGATGAACTTGCCGTCCGGCGTGACGTCCACCCCGTGCGGGGATTTCGGTTCCGGCACCAGGAAGAGGATGCCTTCCTTGACGGCCACATCCATTGGCAGGACCTTGTGGCCGTTGATGACCTTGGCCTTGCCGGCGGCGACCAGTTCGGCCGCTTTCTTCCAGTTGATCACGTGCAGGTAGTCGGTGTCCTTGGCGGAGCAGCCGGCTTCATAAGGCGGACGGCCCTTTTCGATACCGCCGACGTAGCGTTCGGTACAGAAGGAATTGGTGAAGGACCAGCCGTCAGACGGGCCCTTGCCGGCGTCGGAGAGGTCCTGCGAGTACGGCGGCAGTTCGACGGAGAAGGACTCCTTCGGGTCGATGCGGCCTTCCTTGCGGTCGAACTTCCAGTAGGTCACGCCGCCGCGGTACTTCTCGTTGAAGTCTTCCAGCGGGTAGAACTTCTTGTTTTCCAGCGGTGCGGCGTACTGGGCGGCTTCGATGACGTATTCGGTATTCGGGGTGACGAAGGCGCCACCGTGTTCCGACTTGTAGATCGGATTGACCACGATCTGCTTGGTTTCGAAGTCACGCAGGTCGATCACGGCGAGACGCGGATTGGCCTTGTCGTTGATGAACAGGAACTGGCCGTCATACTTGCCTTGCGTTTCGGAAATGGCCGGGTGGTGCGTGTCGCCCCAGGTGATTTCTTTACCATCGATCCAGCCCTGTTTGAGGACGGCCTTGGAGTTTTCGTCGAAGCCGTAGCCTTGCCACGGTTCCGGGGTGAAGACGCCGATGTATTTCAGGATGCGCATGGACGGAATGCCATACACGATGACCTGGCCGGATTGGCCCCCCGAGCTGAAGGCGATGAATTCATCACGCTTGCCGGTCGGAACATAGGTTTTGGCGGCGGCCAGCAGGTCCTGCTGGCTCAGGTTGCGACGTTTCATGACGTCCTGCAGGGACTCGGCGGACATTGCCGTACCGGCAAAGCCGAGGGCCAGCAGCAGTGCGGTGGTTTTCACTGCGAACTTACTCATAACGATTTCTCCCAAATAAGAAGTCAGAACTTCCATTTCCCCCATCGCCGCCTGCGTCATGGTGTCGCTGCGACAATTTGTCGCACACTGTATGCCTCGCTGATTGTGAAAGAATTGATTTCCCTTAAATTTGGCCGGGCAATATCGGCGAAAATGCCTGATCCCCAATGCTCCCGATCCCCGGTGCTGACGCGTGAATAGAAAACTGCTGACGGATTTGATCGGTCTCGAACTGATCGCTCTGGTTGTGGTCATTGGCTACAAAATGTCGCCGATCCTTTTGCCGAAGGCCGATCTGACCGCTTTGCCCGACCCGGCCTGTGATCTGCAGAAACAGGCCTGTGCGGCAAGCCTGCCGTCCGGCGGGAGCATCAAGTTGTCGCTCGGTAACCGGCCGGTGCCGCTGGTCAAGCCCTTTGCCGTGGAGGTTGTGGCCAAGGGAATTCAGCCGGCTCGCATTGCTGTGGATTTTTCCGGCGTCGAGATGAATATGGGATATAACCGACCGGAACTGCAGCCCAGCGGAGCGGGCCGATTTGTCGGCGAGGCGACCTTGCCGGTGTGCATCACCGGTCAGATGGATTGGCAGGCAACCGTGCTGGTCGAGGCCGGCAGCCAGCGGATTGCCGTACCATTCCGTTTCACCACGGGAGAGCATCAATAATGGTTGAGCGTTTGCTGGGTCTGGCCGCCGTCTTGCTGGCCATCGTCATTGCCGGGCTGGCCCTGTTCTGGCAGCCGGAGATGCCCGAGCGCGCGCTCCCCAGGGCGCCCCTGGTGGCGGGGGGCGACTTCACCTTGCACTCCGCCGGCGGCCCGGTTTCCCTGTCGGATTATCGGGGCAAGCTGGTGCTGCTCTATTTCGGGTACACCTATTGCCCCGATATTTGTCCGACTTCGCTGGCCGCCACCGCCGAGGCATTCAAGCAGCTGACACCGGAAGAGCAGGCCGCCGTGGCAATGATCTTCGTGTCGGTCGACCCGAAGCGCGATACACCCGAGCGCCTGAAGGAATACGTGGCCTTCTTCCACTCCGGCATCGTCGGCCTGACCGGCAGCCCCGAGGTCATTGCCGAGGTTGCCCGGCGATATGGTGTGATTTATGCCGAACAGAAGGTAGAGACAGCGGGGGGCGGTTATGTGGTCGATCACTCGTCGGATACATTCGTCATCGCGCCGGATGGGGCGGTGGTTGCCAAAATTGCCCATGCGACACCACCGGACCAGATTGCCCACACCCTGCGCAAATATTTGAACCAACCCTGAAGGAGTAGGAATTCATGAAGAAGCTTTCGCTGTTTGCTGCCGGTTTGCTCTTTTCCGCGGGGGTTCTCGCGGGGGCTGCCGACCACGTCGCCGTGCAGGATCCCTACGTTCGCCTGGCCCCGCCGAATGCACCGGCGACCGGCGCATTCATGGTGATCAAGAATCAGGGCGACAAGGACATCAAGCTGGTCAAGGCGGCCAACCCGGTTTCGAAAGTGACGGAGCTGCACACCCATCTGAACGAGGGCGGCGTCATGAAGATGCGTCCCGTTCCGGCCATCGACATCAAGGCCCATGGCGAGGCCGTGCTCAAGCCGGGGGGGCTGCATGTCATGCTGATCGACCTGAAGGTACCGATGAAGGAAGGTGATGTCGTGCCCATCACCCTGACTTTCGACGATGGCAGCAGCAAGCAGGTCGACGCCAGGGTCGTGCGTCCGATGGCTGCCGGCATGCCGATGAGCGAGCACAAGCACTGAGTCGCCCCGCGCTGCGACAAGGGCCGCCGCGTACCCGTCACGCGTCGGCCCTTGTTCTTTGGGCGCTTGCCGCGCGGCGCCCAGCCCTGGTGAGCGGGGGGCTGTGTTAGGCTTGCTGTCTACCTCCCTTTGATGATCCCGGTATGTATCCAGGCAGTATCTCAACTCCGGAAATTGTCGCTGCCATCGTTTTCGGACTGGCTGTCGTGCACACCTTCTCGACCGGCTTGTTCGCGCGCCTGGCCCATCTGCAGCCCCGGCATGCCGGTTTGTGGCACTTGCTGGGCGAGGTGGAGGTGGTCTTCGGTTTCTGGGCCTTCATTTTGGTGGTTGCGCTGATCGGCCTGACGGGGAAGACGGACGCGGTCGATTACATGGAAAGCCGTAATTTCACGGAGCCGATGTTCGTGTTCGTGATCATGGTGATCGCCGCCAGCCGGCCGGTCCTCGACATCTGCGGCGTCGTGGTGCGCCGACTGGCCGGCCTGGTGCCGCTGCAGCAGTCGCTGGTGATCTATTTTTTTTGCCTGTCGCTGGTTCCCCTGCTCGGTTCATTCATCACCGAACCGGCTGCGATGACCCTGGCCGCCCTGATGTTGCGTGACCGCTATTTGGGCCGCGGACTGTCGATGCGCTTCCGGTATGCCACACTCGGCGTGCTGTTCGTCAATGTGTCGATCGGCGGTACCCTGACCAGCTTCGGGGCGCCGCCGGTTCTGATGGTGGCGGCGACGTGGCAGTGGGATACGGCGTTCATGTTCATGACTTTCGGCTGGAAGGCCATGCTGGCCGTTGTGCTGAATGCCGCCGTATGCACCGTACTTTTTCGGGGCGAGCTGGCCTGTCCGCCGACCGCTGGCGAGGCCAATCCTGCCCCGCCGGTGCCAGTCACGGTGGCTGCCATTCACTTGCTCTTTCTGGTTGGCGTGGTCCTTTTTGCGCACCATCCGGCGGTTTTCATGGGGCTTTTCCTGTTCTTTCTCGGGTACGTCGAGGCCTATGCGCGTTATCAGAGCCGCCTGATCCTGCGCGAGGGCTTGCTGGTGGCCTTTTTCCTGGCCGGGCTGGTGGTGCTGGGGGGCTTGCAGCAATGGTGGTTGCAGCAGACCCTGCTCGGGGTCGAGCCGACCGTGCTGTTCTTCCTGGCGACGGGCATGACGGCGATTACCGACAATGCGGCGCTGACCTACCTGGCCTCGCTGGTCCAAGGGGTGAGCCCCGATTTTCAGTACGCCATCGTGGCCGGTGCGGTAACGGGGGGCGGCCTGACCATCATCGCCAACGCACCGAATCCGGCCGGGGTCGCCATCCTCAAATCGAGCTTCGAGGACGAGTCGGTCAATCCCTTGCGGCTGCTGCTGGCCGCCTTGCCGCCGACCGGGGTGGCGGCCACGGCCTTCATGCTGTGGTGAACGGCCCGGGTGGCCGGCTGTCAGCTCTTGACCGGCCGCTTGGACAGCTTGCGCTGCAAGGTTCGGCGGTGCATTTTCAGGGCGCGTGCCGTAGCGGAGATGTTCCCGTCATTTTCGTTCAGCACGCGCTGGATGTGTTCCCATTCCAGCCGGTCAATGGAGAGCGGTTCGTCCGAAACGGGCAGGTCGCTGTCGGGATGGGCATCTTCCTCGAAGGCCGAGAGGATGGCTTCAATCTCCACCGGTTTGGCCAGGTACTGGATGGCGCCCAGCTTCACCGCATCGACGGCGGTGGCGATGCTGGCGTAGCCGGTCAGGACGACGATGCGGCAGTCGGGAACGATCTCAAGCAATTGCGGAATGAGAGCCAGCCCGGAGCTGCCATTCAGGTTGAGGTCCAGAACGACGCGCTCCGGCTTGAGTGCGCGGGCTTGGTCGAGCGCATTGCCGGCATCCGGTACGCCTACCGCTGCCTGGCCGTGGCGGGTCAGCGTGCGGACGAGAATCGCATTGAAACTCGGGTCGTCGTCAATGACGAGGGTGGTTGGATTCATGTTTTCGCTCTCGGCAGTTCGATGCGGGCGATGGCGCCGCCATCGTCCGGATTGATCAGGGATAATCGGCCACCCAGTTGCTCGATGGCGGTGCGGGTCAGGATCAGGCCCACGCCGCTACCGCGTTCGTGGGCCGGGAAGCTGCGCTGGCCACCCCGACTGAGGACGGCCGGGGGAAAACCGGGGCCGTGGTCGCGGATATCGATGCAGATCGCATCGCTGCTCCAGCCCAGGCGGATCTCCATGGGCCTGGGCGTGGCGTTGGCGGCGTTGTTCAGGAGGTTGAGCACGGCCTGTTCGAGGCGCGGGTCGGCGACGATGTCCGGTGCCTCGCCGTCGCTGGTCACGATCAGGCGGCTGTTCGCTTGCGGGCGGGCGGCATGCCAGCGTTGACGCAGGCTTTCCAGCCAGCGGCTGGCGGGGAGTGATTCGGCATTTTCCAGTCGCTCGGCGCCGGCGCGGCGCGACAGGCTGGTAATGATCTGCTTGCAGACAGCGATTTGCTGGCGGAGCAGGGCAATGTCCTCGCGGGCTGCGGCGGAGAGGGCCGGTTCATTGGCCAGCTCGCCGGCGAGCAGGGTCATGGTGCCGAGCGGTGTGCCCAGTTCGTGGGCAGCGCCGGCGGCCAATGTCCCCATGGCCATGATGCGTTCGTCGCGCAGGGCTTGTTCGCGGGTCGCGGCCAGTTCGGCGTCGCGCTCGCGAATCCGGGCGGTCATGCGGACGATGATCCAGCTGATGATCGCTGTCGAGAGGACGAAGATCAGCCACATGCCGATCAGGTGCAGGCGGGTGGCGCGTGTTGCATCGCTCATCTGCAGGGGAATGAAATAAACCATCAGCACCGAGTAGGCGCCAATGGCCATGGCGCTGATGATTGCGACGCAGCGGGCGGGCAGGGTCAGTGCTGCAACGGCAACCGGTGGCAGGAGCAGCGAGACCAACGGGTTGGTGGCGCCGCCACTGAAAAAGACGATGGCGGAAAAGGCGCCGATGTCGAACAGCAATTGCGTGAACAGCTCGACCGGGCTGGCCGATTGGCTGTGCATGACGCGCCACTGGGCCACCGCGTTGAACAGGGTGGCGACGGCAACGATGCCGAGCAGCGGCCCCTGCGGCAGCGGGACGTCCAGCATGGCGGGGACGGTCAGGATGAGGCAGGCGAGGACGAGCAGCACGAACCAGCGCCCCGCGACCAGGCGGCGCAGGTTGGCCAGATGGTCGATACTTTCCTCGGTGCATGCAGTCATTGCCATGGCCCGAATTATGCGTGATTTGGGTCAATTTCCGCGCGCCCGGAAGGTGCGACAATTCGCCGCATGACAAGGAGGGGGGATATGTTGCTGTCCGTACGTGTTCCGGTTTTCATGGCTGCCCTGCTGTGTGGCAGCGTGACGTTTGCGGCCGATCTCGAAAAGGGCAAGGAAATCAACGGCACCTGTGCCGCCTGCCATGGCGACAATGGGCAGGGCGGGAAAAAGGGTGAATATCCGCGCATCGCCGGCCAGCAGGTCAAATATTTGGAAAGCCAGCTGAAGAATTTCCGGGCGCGTACCCGGGTCAATATTCCGATGTTCCCCTACACGCAGGAGCGTGAGCTGTCGGATCAGGACATCAGGGATATTTCGGCCTATCTGGCCGGGATCGAACTCGATACCAAGATGCCGGCCTATACCGGCAACGAGGATGCCCTGACCCGCTTGCAGATGGCCGACCGGGTGATGATCATTCCCCGTGCCGAAGGCGATCTGGCGCATGGCGAGCGCTTGTTCCAGAAGCAGTGTGCTGCCTGCCACGGCAAGGCGGGCAAGGGGCGGGGGATGTTCCCGATGCTGGTCGGGCAATACACCAACTACCTGCAGCGTCAGGTGGACCTGTACCTGAAGGGTGACCGCCCGCACGACGAGGAAGGCACGGTCGGCGTGCTGAACGGCCTCCAGGCGCAGGACATCCGGGATATCCTGGCCTATCTCACCTCGATTCAGGACACGAACCCATGAAACGTCTGCCGCTGCTCCTGCTGACCCTGTTGGCCACTGCCGTTGCCTGGGCGCATGGCCATCCGGTGCCGATCGACGATAACATGCCGGACGCCCAGAAAATTCGTTTCTGCGAACGGGTGCGTGACCATGCCTTGCAGGCTTTCTACAATCGCGACCGTGGCCGCCCGATGAAGCTGTTCGAGGAGGATGGCAGCGACGGGCCGCGCATCACCAACTTCATCATCAAGCGCATCTACGACGAGCCGCAGATTGCCAGCCCGAAAAAGGCCGAGGCTTTCGGCCGGGCAACCTGCAACGAGATGATGGGGACGAAGACCCCGTCAGAATAGAAAGGGAATGAAGCGCTTGGTGCGCTGCATGTAGGCAGCGTAGGCCGGGCCGAAATAGGCCAGGCATTCTCGTTCGTCGGTCGTGGCGGTCAGCCAGAGGGCGGCGGTGGCGCTCAGTGCGAGCAGCGTGCCGGGCAGGCTGGGATCCTGGAAGTAGGCGCCCCAGGCCAGCGCCAGCAGCGAGGCATACATCGGGTGGCGGATGTAGCCGAATATCCCGTGCGATACCAGCCGCGTGGTTTTCTCGAATTCATAGAAGGAGCGGTCGTCCCGCCGGGCATCCGGAGCGCCGTCACGTTTCAGTGTCGAAACACCGAGGACGACCAGGGCGATGCTGGCCAGCATCAGCAGCCAGGAAGCGAACTGGTGCGGCGAATACGGGTCGGTGCCCCAGACTGCATGATTGAGGGTCAGCAGGCCGAGAATCGCCTCCCAGGCAAAAAAGCGGTAAAAACCGTGGCTCCCCGGCTTGCTGAGCGGTTTGCGCGACCACCAGACGAGGAGGAGCGAGCCGGCGAGGAAAAGGTGCAGGTCGCTCATGTCAGTCGGCAAAGGCGGCGCTCAAGGCGGCGATCAGGTAGCCGTGGTCGAGTACGCCGGCGCTTTCGCGAATGCTGTGCATGGCCCACATCGGCGAACCGACGTCCACGCTCGGTATGCCGAGGCGGGCCGCGACGATGGGGCCGATCGTGCTGCCACAGCCGAGGTCGGTGCGGTGGGCGTATTGCTGGCAGGGAACGCCGGCCTTGTCACAGAGTGCCATGAAACGGGCTGCCGTTTCGGCATTGGTGCTGTAGCGCTGGTTGGCGTTGCTCTTGATTACCGGGCCGGCATTGACCAGCGCAAGGTGACAGGGCTCGTAGGCCGCCGGAAAGTTCGGGTGCCAGCCGTGGGCCATGTCGGCGCTAATGAAGAAGCTGCGTGCCAGCATCCGGCGCTGGTCTTCCGCATCCAGCCCGGCGTTGCCGGCGAGCCGGGCGATGACGTCGGATACGAAGCTGCCACCGGCGCCGGCGGCGCTCTCGCTGCCGACTTCCTCGTGATCGAAGAAGGCGCACAGGCAGGTGGCAGCGGGTTGCCCGGCAACGAGCAAGGCGCTCAGCGCGGCATGGCAGGAGGCCAGATTGTCGAGTTGGCTGTCGGCGATGAACTCGCGGTCGGCGCCCCACAACGCGCCTTTTTGCGTGTCGTAGGCGTTCAGCTCCCAGGTCAGCAGATCGGCCGGTTCGACGCCGAGCGCATCGGCGATGGGGCGGCGGAAGCGCTTCTCGGCGCTTTCCCCTTCCCTGGACATGCCCAGCAGCAAGGGCAATTCGGTTTGCTTGTTGAATTTCAGGCCGTTCTCGTTGACCTCGCGGTTCATGTGAATGGCCAGGTTGGGCAGGCGGAGCAGCGGGTCGGCAAAGCGCACCAGGCGGGTGGCGAAGCCGTCGGCTGTCCGGATATGAACGCGGCCGGCGAGTGACAGGTCGCGGTCGGCAAAGGTGGCGAGGATGGGGCCACCATAGACCTCGACGCCGAGCCGTACCACGCCGCCGGCTTCCTCGGCCGGCCTGGGCTTGATGCGCAGGCCCGGCGAGTCGGTATGGGCGCCGATCAGGCGCAGGCCGGTTTCGGCCAGCGGCTGGTGGCCGACGATGAAGGCGATGATCGCGGCACCGCCGCGCACGACGTAGCGCTGGTCGCCGGCCTGCAACGACCAGCGTTCGGTTTCGTCGAGCCGGGAAAAACCGGCGGCCTGCAGGCGCGCCTCGCAGGTGGCCACGGCATGCCACGGGCTCGGGCTGGCATCGACGAAGTGGAGCAGGTCGTCGGCCTGGTGGCGGGTGGTATCGGAAATCTTCATGAGGTTTTCTGTTGCAGCAGTTCGATCAGTAGACGTGCAATGCGTTCATCATAAAGCATGGCGAGATGGCCGACCGGCGGCAGTTCGATATCCCGGGCGCCGGGCAGGCGCTGGTTGTCCTGCGGCATGACGTAATTGTCATAGGCGTTGCGCAGGCTGACGACAGGCAGCGTCAGCCGTTCGGCCGCCATGTCCTGCAGCCACAGGGAACCGGTGGTCATTTCGCGGGCATTCTGGCCAAAACCGATCCGGCTCAGTTCGCTGCCCATGTGCGGTGTGGCGAGCGTGATGAGCCGGGCAACCCGCTTCCGGCCGTGGCGGGCGAGGTAGCAGCGGGCAACCAGACCGCCCATGCTGTGACAGACCAGGGTCACTTGCGGACTGCCGGTGGCGGCGCAGACTTCTTCGATACGCTGGTTGAGCAGCGGTTCCAGGCGGCCCAGGCTGATGTAGGGGGGCGCCAGGCTGACGCTGGCCACCGTATGGCCGGCCGCTTCGAGGCGGCGGCGGAGCAGCCACCAGACGCCGCGGCTGCAGCCGTAACCGTGCACCAGCAGGATCGGTTGCCTCCCCGGCGCCAGCCGGTCGGCCGGCATCCACAGGCGTTCGAAGGGAATGACCAGAACGAAGGTGAACAGGAAGGCGAGGTATTCGTCCCACATCAGGCGGGCGGTGCGGGCGAAGCCAAGGCGCGGCGCCGGCGAGGCGAGCGCCATCCCGAAGACCCAGGTGATGGCGTTGATCCCTGCCCGGATGCCGAGCAGGCCGCCGATCGCCCCTGCGACGGCCGCTGGCCAGTCGGCCTCCAGGAACTGATGGCCGATCAAGAGGTAAACGGCGATTTCGAGCGCGAGCCAGATCAGGAGGGAAACGGGAACCATGGCGCGCTCAGGCAGCTGCCGCGTCCGGCTTGGGCAGCCAGATGCAGGCACCTTTCGATTCCTTGTCGATGCCGGCCAGGTTTCTGGCGTGTTCGGCCAGTTCCTCCTCGCTGGCGCGGCGTACGATCAGCGGCTTGCGCTGCCGGACCTGGCCATCGGCGCCGATCTTCGGGCGGGGGGCGGTGTCCGGTTCGATCATCAGGCTGTTCTGGCCGCGCGTCATGGCCAGGAAAACGTCGGCCAGCAGTTCGGTGTCGAGCAGGGCGCCGTGCAGGGTGCGGCTCGAGTTGTCGATTTCGTAGCGTTCGCACAAGGCATCGAGGCTGTTGCGCTTGCCCGGGTGCAATTCCTTGGCCATCTTCAGCGTGTCGGTCACGCCGTTGCAGATGGTTTCGATCGGCACCCGGTCAAGGCGGCGCAATTCGGCATTGAGAAAGCCGATGTCGAACGGGGCGTTGTGGATCACCAGTTCGGCGCCGCTGATGAATTCCAGCAGTTCATCGACGATGTCGGCGAACTTCGGCTTGTCGGCCAGGAATTCAAGGGTAATGCCATGTACCGCCTGGGCGCCGGCGTCGATTTCACGTTCCGGATTGATGTACTTGTGCAGATGGCGGCCGGTCAGCCGGCGGTTTTCCATTTCGATGCAGGCAACTTCGATGATGCGGTGGCCCGAGCGGGGGTCGAGGCCGGTGGTTTCCGTATCAAGAACAATCTGGCGCATGGTGCTTCCTTATCCCTTCAATTCTTCGATGCCGCGGTTGGCCAGGGCATCGGCGCGTTCGTTTTCCGGGTGGCCGGCATGGCCCTTGACCCAGATCCACTCCAGCTTGTGCTGACGGGCGAGGGCATCGAGGGTTTGCCACAGGTCGGCATTCTTGACCGGCTTCTTGTCGGCGGTTTTCCAGCCGTTGCGCTTCCAGCCGTGAATCCATTCGCTGATTCCCTTCAGGACATACTGCGAATCGGTATACACCTTGCCGACGACCGGCCGCTTGAGGGCTTCCAGGCCGCGAATGGCGGCAGTCAGCTCCATGCGGTTGTTGGTGGTTTCCTTCTCGCCGCCCCACAACTCCTTTTCGTACGGGCCGGCGCGCAGGATGGCACCCCAGCCGCCGGGGCCGGGATTGCCCTTGCAGGCGCCGTCGGTAAAGATTTCGATGCACTCTTCAGTGGCCATGGGTCTCTTTTTGGGTAATGGGGCGCAGCGCCTTGGCGCGCACCGGTTTTTTCTTCCAGTCGGGGGTGATCAGGCGCATGCCGTGGGTGCGTTTGATGGCGCGCAGGACATAGACGCCGCCGGAGAAATTCCACCAGCGTTCGCGGGAGCGCAGGACGGTCGGCCGGCGTTGCAGCCAAGACAGGCGTTCGAGTGGCGGCAGATAGCAGCCGAGGCTGCCCCGATCGACCTCGAAACCGAGCAACTTCAGCCAATCTTTCAGGCGGTTGAGGGAAAGATAGCTGCCGTTCCAGGGAAACTCGCCGCTGCGGTCGAAACGGCGCTTGACGCCCCACAGCGATAGCGGGTTGAAGCCGATGACGATGAGTTGCCCCTCGGGAATCAGGATGCGCTCGACTTCGCGCAGGATCTGGTGCGGCTCGTCACTGAATTCGAGAACATGCGGCAGGACGACCAGATCCGTGCTGTTCGACGCGATGGGTAGGGCGGCGTAGTGGCAGCGCAGATCGGCGCTCCCCAGGTCGGCGGCCTTCTGGCGCAACGGAATGCGGTTGGCGCGGAGAAAATCGGCTTGGGGCAGGCCGATCTGCAGCGCGTGGTAGCCGAACACATCCGCCACCAGATCGTCGACCTCGCCCTGTTCCCAGGCGAGAACGTGCCGTCCCGGCAGGGAAGCTAGCCAGCGGTCGAGGCCGGGAATTGACATCCGGTCCGCCTCGCTCGATAGTTCCGGCATGTTTGAAATCTCGTTCATTCCCGCATTCAAGGACAATTACATCTGGCTGCTGACCCGGGGCAAGCGCGCTTTCGTCGTCGACCCCGGCGATGCTGCGCCCGTTCAGGCCAGGCTGGCACGCGAGGGGTTGTGCCTCGAAGGCATCCTGATCACCCATCATCATGCCGATCATCAGGGCGGCGTTGCCGAGTTGGCGGCAGGCTGGCCGGTCCGCGTCTACGCGCCGGGCAACGAGTCTATCACAGGCTGCACCGACCCCTTGTCGGGGGGCGAGTGCATCGATGTGCTCGGCGTGTCGGTGCGGGTCATCGCGGTTCCCGGCCATACGCGCGGCCATCTGGCCTATTACGCCGAAGGCGCGCTTTTCTGTGGCGACACGCTGTTCGGCGCCGGTTGCGGGCGCCTGTTCGAGGGCACGCCGGAGCAAATGACGGACTCGCTCGATCGTATCGCGGCCTTGCCGGATACCACGCGCCTCTATTGTGCGCACGAATACACCGAAATGAATCTGCGCTTTGCCGTGGCGGTCGAGCCGTCCAATGCTGCGTTGCAGGAGCGGGTTGTCCGGGTGGCGGCCCTGCGAACGGCGGGCAAGGCCAGCGTGCCGTCGACGCTGGCCGAGGAAAAGTCGACCAATCCCTTCCTGCGCTGCGACGCACCGGCGGTGATCGATGCGGCGCTGCGCCAGGGGGCGGTCGGTCGTGACAAGGTGGCCGTCTTTGCCGCGATACGCGGCTGGCGCAACACCTTCTAGTTTTTACGCTGGCGGATGCGCGTGCCGACGCGCGCCAGGGTATCGAGGACGCGGGCCGCATTGAAGGGCTTGATGATGAAGCCGCTGGCCCCGTTCTGGATCGATTCCTGAACCGTTGCCGGGTCGGAATTGCTGGTCACCATGACGACCTCGATTTCAGGCAGCGTCGCCTTGATTTCGCACAGCGCGTCGATGCCGTTCTTCTCCGGCATCATCACATCCAGGCAGACGATGTCCGGTTTCAGCCGTCCGGCCAATTCGACCGCTTGCACACCATTCCTGGCCTCGCCGATCACGTCGTATTCCTCGCCGCGCAGCATGGCGCGCAGGATGCTGCGCATCATGTCGTTATCGTCGGCAATGACCACTGAAATGCGTTGTTTGGCCATGCGGGTTCAGGTGGCATCAAAACGGCAGATACGGTCGCGGCCTTCCTGTTTGGCGCGCTGAAGGGCCTTTTCGGCTGCGGCAATCAGGTCGTCCGGCGGATTGTCGAAACCGGGGGCGGCCGATACGATGCCGATGCTCAGGGTGACATGGCCGAAGGGCGACGCATCGTGCGCGATGTTCAGTTCGCGGATGCCTTGCCGGATTTTTTCGGCCACCATCAGCGCACCGCCGATCGTTGTCTCGGCCAGAATGACAGCGAACTTTTTGCCGCCGAAACGGGCCACGGTGTCCGACGGGCGTTCCGAGTGGCGGCTGATGGAGCGGGCCACCTGGCGCAGGCACTCGTCGCCGGCCAGGTGGCCGTAGGTGTCGTTGTACGCCTTGAAATAATCGATATCGCACATCAGCAGGGCCACCGGGTTGGAGTGCCGGCGGGCGCGCCGCCATTCGAGCGACAGCGCTTCGTCGAAATAGCGGCGATTGGCGACGCCGGTCAGGCCGTCGCTGGAGGCGATGCGAATCAGCTCCTGATTGGCGGCGTCGAGCTTGCGGGTCAGCGCAACCAGCGAGGCGCGCATCTCGGCCAGACGCCGCATGGCGCGAATCTTGGCGCCGAGGATGATTGCGCTGACCGGCTTGAGCAGATAGTCGTCGCCGCCAGCGGCGATGCCCTGCTCGATATCGGCATCCTTGCCCAGCGAGGACAGGAAAATGATCGGTGTCCAGTCGTTGCCGTTTTCCAGGGCGCGCACCTGCCGGGCGACAGCCAGGCCATCCATACCGGGGAGGACGATGTCGAGCAGGATCAGATCGGGTCGGTTCTGCTCGAACAGGAGCAGCGCCGCTTCGCCGTTTTCGGCACAGAGGGCGGTGGCCCCGGCCTGTTCGACGTATTGCCGGAGGACGGCAAGGTCGGTGCGACTGTCTTCGACAATGAGTATTTTCATGGCGCTGTCGTGCAAGCAATCGTTGCAGTCTAGCGGCAATATTGCTTGAAGAAAACCAGCGCCCCGAGGGCGATGGTGACGGCGATGGCTGCCCAGCTGATGCCCCAGAGCAGTGCCTGTCTTGCCTCGCGGTGCGCGGCGCGTTGCCGGAATTGGACAAAACGCTGAAATTCGCCCAGTGTCAGCACGGCAGTGAAGCCGAAGAAGATCATGCCGCAGAACATGGCAATGATGGTGCCATTACTCAATTCCCGGCACGAGCTTCCGGCCTGCCGCAGGAAGACCAGGATGGCGTCGGTACGGAAGGCGTACGTTGCCACCAGGTAGGCCAGTCCGGCAAAGGCGCCGACCAGGCCGATGCCCAGCCAGGTCTGCCATTGCTTCAATTGTTCCAGCAGGGCGCTGATTTCATCGATGAACCACTTCATAGCGTTGTACTTGGATTGGGATTTGTTGCTGTTATGTTAGATTTGAGGAATCCGGAGGAAGAGGGGCAGAATATCATGGGGCAGCAAGGGTTCAGCCATTCCGTCGCAACCTCGCGACTGTCGCGCATCGTGCTCTCCCCGCGCAGCCGGACATTCGGCAAGTGGCTCGGCATTTTCCTGCTGCTCTTCACCGTCTTCGGCTTTTTTGCCGTGCCGCCGCTCGCCAAGTCCATCCTGCTCAAGCAACTGTCGCAACAGTTGCATCGGGACGTCAGCATCGAGCAGATAGCGATCAATCCCTACGCCCTGTCGGCCCGCATCCAGGGTCTGTCGATCAAGGCCGAGGGCGGCAAGGAGGTGGCCGGTTTCGACGAACTGTTCGTCAATCTGTCTGCCGCCTCGATCTTCAAGCGGGCTGCCGTTGTCGACGAAATCCGCCTGCAGGGCCTGCGGCTCGCCGTGGCGCGGGTGGCGGAGGGGCGCTACGACATCTCCGACCTGCTCGATGAATGGATGAAACCGAAGGACGAGCCGGATGACGGCACGCCACGCTTCTCGCTGAACAATATCCAGCTGCTCAACGGGCAGATCGTCTTCGACGACCAGCCCAAAGGCAAGGTGCATACGATCAGCGACATCAATCTGAGCGTGCCGTTCATCTCCAGCCTGCCTTATCAGGCCGAGGTGCTGGTCAGCCCGTCATTCTCGGCCAACGTGAACGGTTCCCGGCTGGCCCTGACCGGTGAAAGCAAGCCGTTTTCGACGACACACGAAAGCCAGCTGAACCTCGATCTCGAGCGTTTCGACCTCTCCGTGTTGCAGCCCTACCTGCCGGAATCGCTGCCCTTCCGACTGAAATCCGGCCTGCTCGATACCGAGATGAAGGCCATGTTCAAGGAGGTCTCGGATCAGGTTTACTCGGTCAGCGTGGTCGGGGCGGCGCATCTCTCCGGGCTGTCGGTCGGCGAGCCCGATAAGTCGCCGCTGCTCGACTGGCAGCGCCTCGATGTCGAGCTCGATCAGATCGACCCGGTCAACCGCGTGGCGGCCATCCGGCGTGTCGGGCTGGACGGGGCCGAGCTCAGCCTGGTGGTGAACAAGCAGGGCGAATTGAATGTCTTGCGCGTGCTCGACAAACTGGCCGCCGCGACGCCGGGGCCGGCAAGGGACGGCCCGCCAGCCGAGCCGGGCAAGCCCTTTTCCTGGACGCTGGACGAGTTTGCGCTGACCAACGGCATGCTGCGCTGGCACGACCATTCCAACCCGACGCCGGTCGCCGGCGAGGTGCGCAAGCTGCATGTTCGCGTCGGCAAGGTGGATGGCAAACTGCTTGAGCCGATCGTCATCGATGAAGTGAGCGGCCAGATCGATCTGGGGGAACGCTTCACGGTTGGCGGGGTCGCCTTCAAGGGCATCCGGGTCGATCTGCCGGGGCGGCAGGTCGACATTGCCGAGGCGCGCAACACCGGCACCCGGGCCCGCCTGCTGCGCAACACGGATGGCCGGATCGAATGGCTCAGTCCGCCGGCGCTCAGGACGGCGCGGGCGGCGCCGGTACGGCCCGCAGCCAAGGCGAAGGAAGAGAAACCGTGGGTTGGCCGCATCGGCAAGCTGGCGGTGGACGATTTCGCTTTCCGCTTCGAGGATCGTACGACCCAGCCGGTTGCCATCCAGGAAGTCGAGGGCCTCAGCCTGCATGGCGAAGGCTTGACCAACGCGGCAAACCAGAAGGGCAGGATCGCCCTGAAAACCACGATCAACCAGAAGGGCAGCCTGCATGTCGATGGCAGCCTGCAGGTCGTTCCGTTCGACGTGGCGCTCAAGGTCGAGACGGTGGCCGTGCCCCTGATGCCGCTGGAGCCTTATGTCAGCCAGTTCCTGAATGTCTCGCTGAGCCGCGGCATGGTTTCCAACACGGGCGAGGTGACGGCCCGCTTCGAGCCGGCCGGTTTGAAGGCGGGTTACAAGGGGCATGTCACGCTGGGTGATTTCCTGGCGGTGGACAAGGCAAACAGTGCCGATTTCCTGAAATGGCGGTCGCTGTACTTTGGCGGCATCGATTTCCGGCTGGAGCCGATGGCGGTCAATATCGGCGAGATCGCCCTGTCGGATTTCTATTCGCGCCTTATTCTCAACAAGGATGGCCGCCTGAACCTGGCGGACATCGTCAAGCAGCCTGCCGGCAAGGCGGCCGAGGCCAGGCCGGGGACGCCCGCAGCCGCCCCCGCCAAGGGGCCCCTGCCGATCCGGATCGCCAAGGTCACCCTGCAGAACGGGACGGTGAATTTTTCGGATTTCTTCGTCAAGCCGAATTACACCGTCAATGTCACCCGCCTGGGCGGTCGGGTCAATGGCCTGTCGTCGGCACCCGATACCGTTGCCGACATGGAGTTGCGCGGCAAGTACGGCAATTCGGCGCCGGTCGAGATTCTCGGCAAACTGAACCCGCTGGCGGCCAAATCCTTCCTCGACATCAAGGCGGCGATCACCGGGGTCGACCTGACCGGCTTCTCACCGTACTCCGGCAAGTACGCCGGCTATGCCATCGAAAAGGGCAAGCTGTCACTGAACGTCGCCTACAAGCTGGAGAACAACCAATTGGCCGCGGAAAACCGCCTGTTCATCGATCAATTCACTTTCGGCGACAAGGTGGAAAGCCCGGATGCGACGACCTTGCCGGTCAATCTGGCGATTTCTCTGCTGAAGAACAACCGGGGTGAAATCGACCTCAATCTGCCGATTTCCGGTTCGCTGGATGATCCGGAATTTTCCATCGGCGGCCTGATCATCAAGGTCATCGTCAATCTTTTCGTGAAGGCGGTGACTTCGCCCTTTGCGCTGCTCGGTTCGATGTTTGGCAGTGGTGAAGAGTTGTCGAATGTCGAATTTGCGGCCGGCCGGACCAGCATCGACGCGGCAGCGAGCCAGAAGCTGGAAAGCCTGGCCAAGGCGCTGCGCGAGCGCAATGCACTGAAGCTGGAGATCACCGGGCGAGCCGACCCGGAAACCGACCGGGAAGGTCTCAAGCGCGTGGCCGTCGAGCGAGCGATGAAGGCCGAGAAATTGAAGGATCTGAAAAAGGCTGGCGAGGGCAAGTCGCTGGACGAAATCGAGATTGCGCCGGCCGAGGTGAAGACCTACCTGACCCGGGCCTACAAGGAGGCCCGGTTCCCGAAGCCGCGTAACGTGATCGGCTTGCAGAAAGATTTGCCGGTCGAGGAAATGGAAAAGCTGATGCTGACCAACCTGCCGGCAACCGACGACGACATCAAGGCGCTGGCCGAAAGCCGGGCCGAAGCGGTGCAGGGCTGGCTGGTCGAGCAGGGCAAGGTGCCGCCCGAGCGGGTTTTCCTGTTGCCGGCGAAAGTCGGGCATGACGACAAGGCCAAGGGTAGCCGGGTCGATTTTTCCCTGAGGTAAGTCATCGATGAGTGAAACAATGGGGCTGGCCCTGCTGGCCGGCGTGGTGGTGGTCATCCTGTTGCAGGTGGCCGCGTTGTTGCGGGGGAACCGCAGCCAGGAGCGGCAGGAGGCGGAAAGCCGCTTCCGCGCTTTGCAGGAGGCTTATGACAAGGGGCTGATGCGGCTGGAGCGGGAATTGCGCGAGGAGCTGGCCCGCGGCCGGCGGGAAGATGCCGAGGAAGCCTTCCGCGACCGCGAAGAGCGGGCGCAGTCGGCCAACCTGCTCAGCCAGGCGGTCACCACGCAGGTCGGCCAGTTCGGCACCCTGCAGGCCGAGCGGCTGGAGTCCTTCGCCCGCGAGCTGAACCGTTTTTCGCTCGGTCTCGACGAGCGCTTCGAGCGCCTGAGAGTGGCTGTCGAGGGCCGGCTGGCGGCGATTCAGGCGGACAATGCCAACAAGCTGGAGGAGATGCGCAAGACGGTCGACGAGAAGCTGCATGCAACGCTGGAACAGCGCCTGGGCGAGTCGTTCAAGCTGGTCAGCGAGCGTCTGGAGCAGGTGCACCGCGGCCTCGGAGAGATGCAGAGCCTGGCCGCCGGCGTCGGTGATCTGAAGCGGGTGCTGACCAACGTCAAGGCACGGGGTACCTGGGGCGAGGTCCAGTTGTCGGCCCTGCTCGAACAACTGCTGACCGCCGACCAGTTTGCCGCCAATGTGGCAACGAAGCCCCAGGGCGGCGAACGGGTCGATTTCGCCATCCGTCTGCCGGGCAAGGACGATGGTGCGGTGGTCTGGCTGCCGATTGATGCCAAGTTCCCGATCGAGGACTACCAGCGCCTGATCGACGCCGTGGAACCGGCAGCCATCGAGGAGGCCGCCAGGGCGATCGAGACGCGCCTGAAAAACGAGGCGAGGAGCATCCGCGACAAGTACATCGCCCCGCCGCATACCACCGATTTTGCCGTGCTCTACCTGCCGATCGAGGGGTTGTATGCCGAGGCGCTGCGCCGGCCGGGCCTGGCCGAGACGCTACAGCGCGACTATCGCGTTACGCTGGCCGGGCCGACGACGCTGGCTGCGATGCTCAACAGCCTGCAGATGGGTTTCCGCACACTGGCCATCGAGCAACGCTCGGCGGAGGTTTGGGCGGTGCTCGGGGCGGTGAAGACCGAATTCGGCAAGTTTGGCGAGGCGCTGGCGCATACCAAGAAAAAGCTCGACGAGGCAAGCAACAGCATCAGCAAGGCGGAAGTCCGCACGCGGCAACTGTCGCGCAAGCTGAAGGCGGTCGAGGCACTGCCGGCGGCGGAATCGGAACAATTGATCGGGGTGGCGGATTTCGATGGCGAAGACGAATGAACTGGAAGCGGCCTACCGCGCCACCACCTATCGGGTTTTCCTGCCCGATGGCATCTGCGACCTGCGGGTCGGCGAGCCAAACGACACCCTGCGGCGCTGGCTCGTGGCCACGGGATGCACGCAGTTTGCGCTGATCACCGCCTATAATCCGGGCTCGCAGGTGGTCGACGAGGCAAGCAATGTCGAGCGCCAGGCGCAACTGGAATGCGACCTGCTGGAAGGCAACTATGAGCCTTATGCCGGCCAGAACCGGCCGGATGCCGCCGGCGCGCCGGTCGAGGAAAGCTGCTTCGTGCCCGACCTGGCGCCGGAAGACGCCTGTGCCTTGGCGGCGGATTACGGGCAGAATGCCGTGATCTGCGGCGGCATCGACGCCACTCCCCGGCTGGTCTGGATTGACGATAGCGCATCATGAAAAAAATCGGCCGTTTCGAGGTCAGGCGCGAATTGGGGCGTGGCGCGCAGAGCGTCGTCTATCTGGGTTTCGATCCCCAGTTGCAGCGCGAGATCGCGATCAAGACCCTGCATTTTTCCCGCCCTGACCCGGCCCAGAACCAGTCGCTGCTGGCCGAGGCGCGGGCCGTCGGGCGCCTGCGCCACCCCGGTATCGTGCCGATTTTCGAGGCGGGCGAGGAAGGTGGTGACCTCTATCTCGTTTTTGAATACGTCCCGGGCAGCAACCTGGCCGATTTCCTCAAGCAGAGCGGTGCCTTGCCGCCGGTCAAGGCCATTTCCATCCTGCGCCCGATTCTCGATGCGGTAGTGCATGCCCATGCCCAAGGCATCATCCACCGCGACCTGAAGCCGTCGAACATCCTGCTCGACGAAAACGGCACGCCGCGCGTCATGGATTTCGGTATCGCGGCTCATGTCGACGGGGCGACGGAAGGCGGGGAGCAACTGACCGGCACGCCCGCCTACATGGCGCCGGAATATGTCCTGAACCGGGAGGTCAGCGAGCGTTCCGACGTTTTCTCGGCCGGCCTGATCCTCTACGAAATGCTGCTCGGTCGCCGCGCCTTTACCGGCGACAGCCTCGCTGCCGTGCTTCAGCGCGTGGCGAGCGAAGACCTCGCGTTGCCGGAGGATGCGGGCATCGACGACCGCTTGCGTTCCGTCCTGCTCAAGGCCGTGGCGCGTGACCCCGCACTGCGTTTTCAGTCGGCGGCGCAGTTTGCCGAGGCGCTGGACAATTACCTGGCGCCCGAGGAGGAGGCCGGCGGCGGAAACAACCAATCGACCATCGATTTCCTGCTCCGCCGGATGCGCCACAAAAGCGATTTTCCGGCCCTCTCCGAATCGGTCAGCGCCATCAACCGCATCGCCAACAGCGAAACGGAGAGCATTGGCAAGCTCTCCAACACCATCCTCAAGGATTTTGCGCTGACCAACAAGTTGCTCCGCCTGGTCAATTCGGCCTACTTCCGGCCGGCTGGCGGCGGCACGATCAGTACCGTATCGCGGGCGGTCGTCGTGCTCGGCTTCGAGGCGGTGCGCAACATCGCCATTACCGTCCTGCTCTTCGAGCACCTGCAGAACAAGGGCAACGCCAACCAGCTGAAGGAAGATTTTCTGCGCGCCAACCTGGCCGGCGTACTGGCCAAGGACATCGGCGCCACGGCGCAGATGCGCGATCTCGAGCAGTCCTTCATCTGCGCGCTGTTCCACAGCCTGGGCCGCCTGCTGTCGCAATACTATTTCCCCGAGGAGTCGGACGAAATCCGTCGCGTCATGGCCCAGCGGCAGTGCAGCGAAGATCTGGCGGCCAGTCAGGTGCTGGGTATCTCCTTCGAGGACATGGGCGTGGCCATTGCCCGCCACTGGGGCTTTCCGCCCCTGATCGTTGGCACCATGCGCCGCCTGCCGTCCGGCCCGGTCCGCAAGCCGGCAAACCCGGAAGACCGCTTGCGCGTGCTATCCGGTTTTGCCAACGAATTGTGCGACGTGATCGCCCAGGCCACGCCGGACGCGCGCGACCGGGAGCTGAAGAAAGCCCTGTCGCGCTTTTCCGATGCCGTTGCCATCGGGCAGCAGGAGCTGCACCAGACCGTGCAGCGCGCCGTCGAGGAAGTGGCCGATTTCGCCCGGGTCATCCACCTGAACCTGCAACAAACCCAGTTCGGCAAGCAGATGCGCCTGTTCGCCAAGGGCAGCACGCTCTCGGAGGCCAACCGCGAGGATGACCTGGCCGGCGGCACGCTGCTCGGCGAGCCGGCCGGGATCGCCGCTTACGGGGAGGCCGCCGCGGGCGGCACGGTCGATGCCCAGGCCGTGTTGACCGCAGGGATCCAGGACATCAGCAACACGCTGGTCGATGGTTTCCGGCTCAACGACATCCTGCGCATCATTCTCGAGACGATGTACCGGGCAATGGGCTTCAAGCGTGTCGTGCTCTGCATTCGCGATGCCAAGGCCGGCGTCATGCAGGGGCGTTTCGGGTTCGGCCCGGATGCCAACGAACTGGCGCGCGCCTTCCGCTTCCCGTTAAGCTTCACGCCCGACATCTTTCACGTGGCGACGTCGAAAGGTGTCGATATCCTGATCAGCGACATCGACGATCCGAAGATCGCCAGCCGGATTCCCGACTGGTACCGCAAGGCCGTTCCGGCCCATTCCTTCGTGCTCTTTCCGCTGAACATCAAAGGCAACCCGGTGGCCCTGATCTACGCCGACCGTGACGAGCCGGGCGGTATTTCGATTCCGGAAAAGGAACTCCAGTTGCTGCGCACCTTGCGCAACCAGGCGATTCTGGCGATCAAGCAGGGCAGCTGAGATCAGGCCGCTGGCACCGGGGGCCGTCATCGAACCATGCCCGCCGGGGGCGGGCATGGTGATGACTTCGGATTGCCGGCCTTACCAGAGCTTCCACCAGGCGGTCTTGCGTTCCAGGCCGTCCTTGTAGAAGCGGCTGTTCGGGAAATTCTGTTTCATCACCCGGTCGGCATCGTCGCGCAACTCGGGCATGCCCAACTTATCGTAGGCCGTGACCAGGATGAACATGGCCTCCTCGATGGCTGGCGCCTGCGGGTAGGTCTTGATGGCTTGCTGGGCGCGGTTGGCGGCCGCAATGTAGGCGCCGCGCTTGACGTAATAGCGGGCGACGTGCACTTCCAGCGAGGCCATGGCATTGACCAGATAATTCATGCGCAGCGTGGCGTCCGGCGTGTATTTGCTGTTCGGGAAGCGGGTGACCAGTTCCTTGAAGGCTTCAAAGGACTCGCGGGCCGCTTTCGGATCGCGCTCGGTGGGGTCTTGCGAACTGATGTAGGCAGTCAGGCCAAGGTCCTCGTTGAAGTTGATCAGGCCCTTCAGGTAATAGACGTAGTCAACCGCAGGGTGATTCGGATGCAGTTTGATGAAACGGTCGCAGGCAGCGAGGGCGGAACCTGGTTCACTGCCCTTCCAGTACACGTAACCCAGTTCCAGCTGCGCCTGCTGGGCATAACGGCCGTAGGGAAAACGCGCTTCCAGCTTTTCCAGATACTTGGCAGCCTTTTCCCAGGCGCCTTCGCTTTGCGCATCCTTGGCTTCCGAATACAGCTTGCTGGCCGACCAGCCAGCCGTTTCGTCGTAGGTGCCGGTCGTGCCGCAACCGGCGACGACGGCGGCGACGAAGAGCGCCAGCAAGACGCGGAAGAGGGCGGGGAAAGACGGGAATGCGGGTAAACTGCGCATTATGAACGATCCATTTGATGATGCCGGCGATTATAGCCGAACTGAACCACTCCGCCTGAGCGTACCCGAGGCCGCCGCGGGGCGCCGCCTGGACCAGGTGCTGGCTGAACTCTTGCCGCAACATTCCCGCAACCGCCTGCAAGGCTGGGTCAAGGATCGTTGCGTGCTGGTCGATGGGGAGGAGGTGACGGAACCCAAGCGCAAGGTGCTGGGCGGCGAAACCCTGCTCGTCAGTGAGCCGGACGATGTCCGCGAGGCGATCGACCAGCCGGAGGACATTCCGCTCGACATCGTGTTCGAGGACGAAGTGCTGCTCGTCATCAACAAGCCGGCCGGCCTGGTCGTCCATCCCGGCAGCGGCAACTGGAGCGGCACGCTGATGAATGCCGTGCTGCACCATGTGCCGGGTATCGCGCAGATTCCCCGGGCCGGCATCGTGCACCGCCTGGACAAGGACACGAGCGGCCTGATGGTGGTTGCCAAGACGCTGGAAGCGCAGACCGACCTGATCCGCCAGTTGCAGGCCCGCACGGTCAAGCGGGTTTATCTGGCGCTGGCCAGTGGCGTGATGAAGAAGGATGGCGGGGTCGATGCACCGATCGGGCGGCACCCGACGCAACGCATCAAGATGGCGGTGGTGCCGGAGAGCCGGGGCGGCAAGCCGGCGCTGACCTGGTACCGCATCCTCGAGCACTTCCCGCACTGCACCTTTGTCGAATGCACACTGGAAACCGGCCGGACGCATCAGATCCGGGTCCATCTGGCCTCGATCAACCATCCGCTGGTCGGCGACCCGGTCTATGGCAAAAAGCATCCGCAGCTGCCGGCGTTTCCGCGCCAGGCGCTGCATGCCACCCGCCTCGGACTGGTGCATCCGGTGAGTGGCCTCAAGATGCAGTGGGAAGTGCCCTTGCCGCAGGACATGCGCGATTTGCTCGATACCTTGCGTCATGGCTGATTATCAGGTGCCTGACTGGCCGGCGCCGCCCGGGGTGCGCGCGTTGCAGACATTGCGTACCGGCGGCTGCAGCCCGGCCCCGTGGGCCAGCTTCAATCTGGGCGACCATGTCGGCGACGCGCCGGCGCGGGTTGCCGCCAACCGGGCTGAACTGGGGCGGCAACTGCCGGGTGTGCCGTTATGGCTGACCCAGGTGCATGGCACGACGGTGGTCGATGCGGCGCTGGCGCCACAGGGGGTTCGCGCCGACGCCAGCTTTTCCCGCCAGCCCGGTACGGTATGTGCGGTGATGACCGCCGATTGCCTGCCGGTGCTGTTCTGCGACCGGGCGGGGAGCGTCGTTGCCGCCGCCCATGCCGGCTGGCGCGGGCTGCTCGATGGCGTACTCGAAAACACCATCGCGGCCCTGCCGGTCGCGCCGGCCTCCTTGCTGGCCTGGCTTGGTCCGGCCATCGGCCCTGCCTGCTTTGAGGTCGGCCAAGAGGTGAGGGCGGCATTCATTGCCCGCGATGCCGGGGCCGCCGGCTGTTTTCGTCCGCACGGCAGCAAATGGCTGGCCGATATCTACGCCCTGGCGCGCCAGCGCCTGCAGCAGGCCGGGGTGACGGCGATCAGCGGCGGTGGGGTGTGCACCGTCAGCGATGCAGCGCGCTATTTTTCCTACCGTCGCGATGGCGTGACCGGACGCATGGCGACGCTGATCTGGCTGGCGACGCCGGACGGTTGAATTGTCTCCGGCAAGCAAAAGGGCTGCCGCAGTGCAGCCCTTTTGCGAGGGGGCGGAAGATGCTCAAGCGGCCCAGGCGTCGGCCTGCACGGTCGATTCCTGGCGCCAGGCGGCCCGCGCCGCATTGTTGGCGATCCAGTTCGGCAGGAAGGTGTAGGCTTCGTCGAGCAGGTGCGGCGTATGGCGGCCCGGCGAATAGCGCTGGGCCCGGTCATGGTACTCGCGCAATGCCGGTCGGAAGTTCGGGTGGGCGCAATTCTCGATCACCACCTTGGCCCGCTGCTTGGGTGACAGGCCGCGCAGGTCGGCCAGCCCCTGTTCGGTGACGATGACCTGCACATCGTGCTCGGTGTGGTCGACGTGCGACACCATGGGCACGATGCAGGAGATGCTGCCTCCCTTGGCCGAAGAAGGGGTCATGAAAATCGAGATGAAGGCATTGCGCGCGAAATCGCCGGAGCCGCCGATGCCGTTCATGATCGAGGTGCCCATGATGTGCGTCGAATTGACGTTGCCGTAGATGTCGGCCTCGATCAGGCCGTTCATCGCGATGACGCCGAGGCGGCGGATGACTTCCGGGTGGTTCGAGATTTCCTGCGGGCGCAGGATGATCGAATCCTTGAAGCGCGGCAGATCGGCGTTCAGTTCGGCCAGCGCAGCCGGGCTGAGGGAGAAGGAGGTGGCCGAGGCACAGGTCAGCTTGCCCGACTTGATCAATGCCAGCATGCCGTCCTGCAGCACCTCGGTGTAGGCCGTCAGGTTTTCGAAGGGACCCGCCTGCAGCCCGGCCATGACGGCATTGGCGACGTTGCCGACACCGGATTGCAGCGGCAGCAGATTGGCCGGCAGGCGGCCCATCTTGACTTCATGCTGCAGGAATTCGAGGATGTGGCCGGCGATGCGCTGCGAATTCTGGTCAGGCGGCGTGAACGCCGAATTGCGGTCGGCCTTGTCGGTCTCGATGACGGCGATGACCTTGTTCGGGTCGATGGTGTAGTAGGGATCGCCGATGCGGTCGTCGGCCCTGACAATGGGAATCGGCTTGCGATGCGGCGGCAGTGCGGTGCCGTAGTAGATGTCGTGCATGCCTTCGAGGTGCGGGTTCTGCCAGCGATTGACCTCGAGAATGATCTTGTCGGCCTGATCCAGCCAGGTCTTGTTGTTGCCGACCGACGATGACGGAATCAGGCGGCCGTCTTCCAGGATGCCGGCCACTTCGACCACGGCGACGTCGAGCTTGCCGAGGAAACCGCCCCAGACGAATTGTGCGACGTGCGACAGGTGGATGTCGATGTACTCCATCTCGCCGGCGTTGATGCGCTTGCGGCAGGTTGGGTCGGACTGGTAGGGCAGGCGCATCTCGATGCCATCGACCATGGCCAGCGCCCCGTCGAGTTCAGGCGCGGTGGACGCGCCAGTCCACACGCCGATCTTGAATTTGTTGCCGTGCAGGTTGGCATCGAGGATGCGCTTGGCCAGCGCGGTTGGCAGTTCCTTGGGATAGCCCGCGCCGGTGAAGCCGCTCATGCCGACGTTGGCACCGGACGGAATGAGGAGGGCGGCCTCGGCGGCCGACATGACTTTGCTGCGCAGATGGGGGTTGAGGATGCGGTTGGCACCGTCCATGGTCGAAAGCTCCGGGTCAGGTTGTTGATCGACAGCAGACTCCGCGGATGGCTGGACGCCCAATGTGTTACGCCTGGCCGGTCGACCGGCCGCCGTGGCAAGCCCAGAAAAAGAGCCCGCACGAGGCGGGCTCAAATCCGGGAGCAGCGCATGAAGCCCCGGGAGAGAGACAACTGTAGCAAGCGCGAAATTCGTCGACGAACGAGAACTTGTTAAGCGATGCGTAAGAAAAACTGATGTGTTACTTGCTGTCGGTGGCCGGTGCCGGGGGGGCGGCCGAAGGTTCCGTGGTGGAAGGCGCCTGGGCAGCAGCGGCCGGCGGCGGATTGTCGGTGGTGTTCAGCGAGGGCGTGCTGGCCGGTGGAGGCAGATTGACGGCCGGTTCTTCCTGCTTGCCGCAGGCAGAAACCGCAAGGGTAATCAGGGTCAGGGCGATCAACGATTTTTTCATTGGACTTTCCTATTGGCGATGAAGAGCGCTTTCTGAAGCGCAGGCCGTCACGATAGGGCGTGCCTTGCTCCACGGCAAACGAGGCTTTATGATGTGACGAATTAGAAATTCTTAATCGTTCTCATGGCCTATCGCCTGCCGCCGCTCGGTTCCTTGCGTGCCTTCGAGGCTGCTGCCCGGCATCTGAGTTTCAAGCTCGCCGCCGAGGAGTTGCACGTCACGCCGGCCGCCATCAGCCAGCAGATCAAGGGTCTGGAGGACTATCTCGGTGTTCGCCTGTTCGTGCGCCTGACCCGGGCACTGGCCATTACACCGCAGGGCGAGGCGATGCTGCCGGGCATCCGGGCCGGTTTCGACTGTCTGGCCGAGGCGGTCGGCAGCGTCCATGCCGATGCGGCGGGCGGGCTCAACGTGACGGCGCCGCCCTCTTTTGCGACGCGCTGGCTGGTGCCGCGCCTGCCCGATTTTGCCGCCGCCCATCCGGCGATCCGTCTGCGCCTGTCGAGCAGCAGCGACAGCGTGGATCGGCGCGGTCGGGGGCGGCGCGTGGAGAACGATGCCCCCGATCCGCGGGCGGTGGATAGCGATCTCTCCATTCGCTACGGCACTGGCCACTACCCGGGCTTTGTCGTCGAGCGCCTGCTGGCACCGGACTGGGTGCCGGTATGCAGCCCCCGCCTGCCAACCGAAGGGAGGCCCCTGCGCACGCCGTCGGATCTGGCGCGGCATGTCCTGATTCACGATGAAACGATCGATGCCGAGGGGCGCCAGCCGGGTTGGCGGGAATGGCTGGCGGCAGCGGGTGTCCGGGGCATCGACTGCGAACGCGGCCCGCGTTTCGGCAATGCGGTGCTGGCCGTGGAGGCGGCACTCGACGGGCAGGGGGTCGCGCTGGCCTTGCGGCCGCTGGTCGAGGCCGATCTGGCGGCCGCTCGCCTGGTCGTGCCCTTCGATATCGCGGTGCCGTCGCCATTTGCCTATTATCTGGTCATGCGCCGCGCCGTCGCCACCCGCTCCCCGGTCGTCGCCTTCCGCAACTGGCTGCTGACGCAGACCGGCTGCGCCGACGGCGTATAATCCGCGCCTTCATCCAAGCAAGAGCATTTCGTGAGCACTTTTTCGTGGATCATCGCCGTGTCGCTGGCGGGGGGCGCCCTGAGCGTTCTGGCTGCCGCCGCCCTGAGCCTCTCGGTCGGCGCCCATCGGGTCAACATCCTGATTTCCTACGCGATCGGTGCGCTGCTTGGTGCGGCCTTCCTGGAAATCCTGCCGCATGCGCTGGAGCATGGCGATCCGCACAAGATGGCGGGAACCGTGCTGTTCGGCATCCTGGTTTTTTTCGTGCTCGAAAAGCTGGTCCTGTGGCGCCACTGTCACCACGATCATTGCGAAGCGCATGAGGCCCAGGCGCCAGCCCACGACCATGGCCGCTCGGGCTTGCTGATTCTGGTCGGCGACACCTTCCACAACTTCGTGGACGGCATCCTGATTGCGGCGGCCTTCCTCGAAAACACCGAACTCGGCATCGTCACCGCACTGGCCATCATCGCCCACGAAATTCCGCAGGAAGTCGGCGATTACCTGATCCTGCTGCATTCCGGCTACAGCAAGCTCAAGGCACTGGCCTTCAACCTGCTGTCCAGCGTGGCCACGCTGATCGGGGCCACGCTGGCCTATTTCGCCCTGTCGGAACTGACCGAGTGGATTCCTTCGCTACTCGGCCTGGCCGCTGCCAGCATGATCTACGTCGCGGTCGCCGATCTCATACCCGGCCTGCACAAGCGCACCGAGCTCAAGGCAACCTTGCAGCAGGTCCTGCTGATCGGCCTGGGTATTGCCTCCATCGCCATCGTTCAGGCCCTGGTCGGCGAGTGATCGGGCCGGGCGCGGCATGCCCGCCGCCCCATGGGTTCAGGATTCCGCGTCCTGACGGCTTCTCTCCGCCATCATCTCCTTGAAGCGCCGCCGCTCGCGGCGCACCCGCGATCCGGCGAAATACACCAGCAGCCCGCACGGCAGCACGCCATAAAACAGGAAGGAAACGATGCCGGATATGACGGTCGGCTCATTGGCGGCAACCAGAATGGTGACGTACAGCCAGCCGATGACGATGATCAGCGTGAGCGACATGGCACTCCGCAAGCATTTGGAAGGGCAATTATTTCAATTATTTGCACGTTTGTAACAATGTACACCAAGGGGCTTTCCTTAACGCCTTATTATGCAGCCAAATCCATTGACAGCCCCGAAAAGGGTATGGAGAATCGGAGCGCTCTAGCCCCGACAACAACAGATACGAGACTTCCCATGGCGCAGGGATCGAACAACAACGATGCATTCATGGGTTCTGCCGCGCAATTTTTTCAGGCCGGCCAGAACATGATGCAGCAGTTCATGGATTATCTCGGCAAGTCGGCGGGGCAGGGCGGCATTCCGCAGCCCGTCATCGACCCGCAGGCCCTGACCGCACTGCAAAAGCAGTTTTCCGATCAGCAGATGTCGCTGTGGCAGTCCATCCTTGCCAAGCAGCAGGGTCAGGCACCCGCCTTCGAGGTTACCCCCGAGCCGGGTGACCGGCGCTTTGCGGCGCCGGAATGGAAGGCAAGCCCGATTTACGACTACCTGCATCAGGCCTATCTGCTCAATACGCAGTACCTGAAGCGGATGGTCGAGGCCATGCCGGCGCAGGATGAAAAGAGCAAGGAGCGGATGCGCTTTCTGGCCCGCCAGATCGCCGACGCGATGGCGCCTTCCAATTTCGCGGCGACGAATCCGGAATTCATCAAGCTGGCCCTCGAAACCAAGGGGCAGAGCATCACCGACGGCATCAACAACCTGCTCAAGGACTTTGAAAAGGGGCGCATTTCGATGACCGACGAATCGGTTTTCGAACTGGGCAGGAATATCGCGACGACCGAAGGCGCGGTGGTCTATGAAAACGAAGTGATGCAGCTGATCCAGTATGCCCCGCTCACCGCCCGGGTGGGGACACGGCCACTGCTCATGGTGCCGCCTTGCATCAACAAGTTCTACATCATGGACTTGCAGCCGGACAATTCTCTGGTGCGCTATGCCGTCGAGCAGGGCAATACTGTGTTTCTCGTTTCCTGGCGCAATCCGAAGGAAGAGCAGGGCCACCTGGGTTGGGACGACTATCTCGAACAAGGGCCCATGGCCGCGCTGCGTGTCGTACAGGAAATCACCAAGGTCAAGCAGGTCAATGTTCTGGGTTTCTGCGTTGGCGGTACCATCGTCACCTCGGCGCTGGCCGTGCTTAAGGCGCGTGGCGAAAACCCGGCGGCCTCGCTGACGCTGCTGACCACCTTGCTGGATTTTTCCGATACCGGCGAAATCGGCCTGTTCATCGACGAACAGGGGGTTGCCGCCCGTGAGGCAACCATCGGCAAGGGCGGGCTGCTGCCGGCCCGCGACCTGCAGAACACTTTCTCGTTCCTGCGGGCCAATGACCTGGTCTGGAACTACGTTACCGGCAACTACCTGAAGGGGCAGAAGCCGCAAGCCTTCGACCTGTTGTACTGGAATTCCGATTCGACCAACCTGCCGGGCCCGTTCGCCGCCTGGTACATGCGCAACATGTATCTGGAAAACAACCTGCGCGTACCGGGCAAACTGACCATGTGCGGCCAGAAGGTCGATCTCGGCCAGCTCGACATGCCGGTCTATCTGCTGGCGACGCGAGAGGATCATATCGTTCCCTGGCATTCGGCCTACCAGAGCACCCGTCTGCTGAGCGGCCCGGTGCGCTTCGTGCTGGGGGCTTCCGGTCATATCGCCGGCGTGATCAACCCGGCCAGCAAGAACAAGCGCAGTTACTGGGTGAATGAGGATGTGAAGACCGATGCCGACGGCTGGCTGGCCGCAGCGGAGGAGAGGAAGGGCAGCTGGTGGTCCGACTGGGCCGCCTGGCTGAAACCGTTGTCAGGAGAACAGCGGGCGCCGCGCAAACCGGGCAATACCAAATACAAGGCCATCGAGCCAGCCCCCGGACGTTACGTCAGGGAACGCGCGGTATAACACTTCCCAAGGAGACAAAAATGTCGCGAGTTGCACTGATTACCGGCGGTATGGGCGGCCTGGGCGAGGCTATCTGCATCAAGATGGCCGCCCTTGGCTACAAGGTCGTCACGACCTATTCACCGGGCAATACCAAGGTGGCCGACTGGCTCAAGAACATGAACAACATGGGATATGGCTTCAAGGCTTACCCCTGCGACGTGACCGATTTCGAGTCGGCCAAGGCCTGTGTCGATGCGGTGACCCGCGAGGTCGGCCCGGTCGACGTGTTGGTCAACAATGCCGGCATCACCCGCGACATGACCTTCAAAAAAATGACCAAGGCAGACTGGGATGCGGTCATGCGCACCAACCTCGATTCCGTCTTCAATATGACCAAGCAGGTCATGGACGGCATGGTCGAGCGCAAGTGGGGCCGGGTCATCAACGTCTCTTCGGTCAACGGTCAGAAGGGGGCATTCGGCCAGACCAACTATTCTGCCGCCAAGGCCGGCATGCACGGCTTTACCAAGGCGCTCGCCCTGGAGGTCGCCAAGCAGGGCGTTACCGTCAATACCATTTCGCCGGGCTACATCGGCACCAAGATGGTCACCGCCATCCCGCAGGAAATCCTCGACTCCAAAATCCTGCCGCAGATCCCCGTCAATCGCCTGGGCAAGCCGGAAGAAATTGCCGGTCTGGTCGCTTATCTCGCTTCCGACGAAGCCGCCTTCGTGACCGGAGCCAACATTTCCATCAACGGCGGTCAGCACATGTTCTGACCGCCGTTTTCTCAATCCATACATTTCATCAACAAGGAAGGAAAGACAATGACGCAACGCGTTGCTCTCGTTACCGGCGCCATGGGCGGCCTGGGTACCGCCATCTGCCAGCAACTGGCCAAGGCCGGCCACAAGGTGGTTGCCGCTTACCACCCGCAGTTCGACAACAAGGAAGAATGGCTGAAGGAACAGGCTGCCGCCGGTTTCAACGACTTCGTCTGCGTTGCGGGTGACGTCTCCATCCTGGAAGATTGCCAGAAGATGGTGGCCGAAGCCGAAGCTGCCTGCGGCCAGATCGACATCCTGATCAACAATGCCGGCATCACCCGCGACCGCATGTTCGCCAAGATGGAAAAGGATGGCTGGGATGCCGTCATCGCCACCAACCTGACTTCCCTGTTCAACATGACCAAGCAAGTCTCCGCCAAGATGGCCGAGCGGGGCTGGGGCCGCATCATCAATATTTCGTCGGTCAACGGCGTCAAGGGGCAGGCTGGCCAGACCAACTACTCGGCTGCCAAGGCTGGTGTGATCGGCTTCACCAAGGCGCTGGCAGCCGAACTGGCCGCCAAGGGCGTGACGGTTAACGCCATCGCCCCGGGCTACGTCGCCACCAAGATGGTCATGGCCATCAAGCCGGAAATCCTGCAAACCATCGTTGACTCCGTCCCGATGAAGCGCCTGGCCAAGCCGGAAGAAATCGGCTTCGCCTGCGCTTACCTGTCCGACGAGCTGTCCGGGTTCACCACCGGCGCCACGATCAACATCAACGGCGGTCTGTACTACCAGTAATTCTGCATTGCAGCAGCGAATGGGCGCCTCCGGGCGCCCATTTTTTTCGCTATAATGTTGCGCTGCACACAAACAAGTATTGAGGATCGCTGCATGTCGGAACCGGTACGCCTGATCAAGAAATACCCCAACCGCCGTCTTTACGATACCAAGACCAGTGCGTACATCACCCTCGGTGACGTCAAGGATCTCGTCCTCAAGTTTGAAGCGTTCAAGGTGGTCGATGCCAAGACCGGTGACGATCTGACGCGCAGCATCCTGCTCCAGATCATCCTTGAAGAGGAAACCGGCGGTGTGCCGATGTTCTCCAGCGAATTGCTCTCCGGCTTCATCCGTTTCTACGGCAGCACCATGCAGGGCATGTTGGGCAAGTACCTGGAAAACAACATGAAAACCTTCGTCGATTTCCAGCAGAAATTGCAGGATCAGTCGCGGAGCATTTACGGCACGGGCGATAACCCCCATCTGCAGGCGGATTTCTGGAACCAGTTCCTGAATTTCCAGCAACCGGCCATGCAGAGCATGATGACGGCTTATATGGATCAATCCAAGAAGATGTTCCAGTCGATGCAGGATCAACTGCAGAGCCAGACGCGGAACATGTTTACCGGCTTTCAGGCCGATCCGAACGAGAAGTAGGATTTTCCTGGCGCCCCCGAGCGCTGCGTGATCGAAAAAATGGCCGTTTGCACGGCCATTTTTGTTGAGTGGCAAGTTTTCAGCTTGCTGCGTCAGCCTTCCAGCCACCGCCCAGGGCCTTGAACAGCGCAACCGAGGTGCTCAGGCGCGCCTGCCGGACGCCGATGGCAGCCAGCTGCGCTTCGTTGAGCGAGCGCTGTGCATCGAGCACATCCAAATAGCCGATCTGGCCTGCTTCGTAACGCAGGCGGGCGATACGCAAGGCTTTCTCGGCGTTGTCGACCCGGGTGTTCTGGGCATTTTCCTCGATACCCAATTCCCGCAGGCTGACCAAGGCGTCGCGAACTTCCTGGTAGGCTGTCTGCAGGCTGTTCTGCCAGGCGATCAGCGATTGCTGGTTGAGGGCCTTGGCTTGGTCCACGCGGGCCGAGGTGCGGCCAAAGTCGAGGATGGGCATCAGGGCGCCCAGCCCGAGCGACCAGGTGTTCGAGCCGGCGCTGAACAGATCCGACAGCGTCTTGCTTTCACTGCCCAGGCTGCCGGTCAATGTGAATTTGGGGAAATAGCCGGCCTTGGCGATGCCGATTCCGGCATTGGCGGCAATCAGCTCTTCTTCAGCTTGGCGCACGTCCGGGCGACCTTCGATCAGGTCGGCAGGGAGGCCGGCTGGCGGTTCGGGGAGCAATGGCAATTGCCTGAGATCACCGGCGGCAACTTTCAGCGTGGGATTGCCGGTCAGCAAGGCCAACTGGTGCTCGGTCAACTGGCGCAGGCGGCGTTGTTCGGCCAGTTGGGCCTGGGCAGCGGCCAGCGCACCTTCGGCCTGGAAGCCCTCGAGCGGCGAGGCCAGCCCCGCTTCAACCCGGGCCTTGACCAGCTTGAGGCTTGCTTCCCGGGTCTTCACCGTTTCATCGCTGATGGCCCATTGCGCATCGTAGGCGCGCAGGGCGAGGTAGGTATCGGTCACCAGCCCGGCCACGCTGAGCCGGATGGCATCGCGCGAATACTGGCTGGCCAGCAGGGTGGCGCGGGCTGCCTCGTTGGCGCGGCGGACGCGGCCCCAGACATCCAGTTCAAAGGCTGTGCTCAGTCCGGCGCTGCGGGCCTGGCGGATGCGGGGTTGGGTCGCGACGTAGGTGGCGGTTTTGGTGCTTGCCTTGGTGTTGCTGATGGCGGCCGAACCGTCGATCTGCGGGAAGAAGGAGGCGCCGGCTTCACGGGCGACGGCATCGGCCTGTTCGACGCGGGCGATGGCCTGGCGCAGGCTGGCGTTGCCGCTGAGCGCCTGGTCGACCAAGTCATTCAGCGTGGCGTCGTTGAACAGCCTCCACCAGTGCGGGTTGATGGACGGATTGCTGGCTACGGCAACGTTGTCGGCTGGTTGGGCTTCACTGAAGACGGCTGGCAACAGGCTGGCCGGGCGCAGGTAATCCGGGCCGATGGCACAGGCGCTCAGGGCGAGGCTCAAAGCGAGGGGTGTCAGGCGGAACAGGGTACGGGGAATCATGCGCTTTCCTCCTCGTTCGTCTCGAGGTGCGAGGGGTCGATCTGCTTGCCGCGCTCGAGCCACATGAAAAAGAGCGGCACGAACAGCGTGGCGATGAAGGTGGCGGCGAGCATGCCACCGAAGACGCCGGTACCCATCGACTGACGGGCAGCGGCACCGGCACCGGTCGCCTTGACCAGCGGGAAGACGCCGAGCACGAAGGCGAGCGAGGTCATGATGATCGGCCGCAAGCGCAGGCGTGCCGCTTCGACGGCTGCTTGGGCGGCGCTCATGCCTTCGGCGTATTTCTGGGCGGCGAATTCGACGATCAGAATGGCGTTTTTCGAGGCCAGACCGATCAGCACGACGAGGCCGATCTGGAAATAGATGTCGTTCGGCATGCCGCGTAGCCAGATTGCCGTCAGCGCCCCCATCAGGGCAAAGGGGACGGCCATCACGACGGCGATGGGCAGCGACCATTTCTCGTACTGGGCAGCCAGGATCAGGAAGACCATGATGATGGCGAAGCCGAAGGCCTGTAGCGAGGAGCCGGACGAGCGTTTTTCCTGGAAGGCCTGACCGGTCCAGGCGATGCTGTAACCGGTGGGCAGGGTGGCACTGGCCACCTCCTCGACGATCTTGATCGCATCCCCCGAGCTGATACCGGGTTTCGAGTCACCCATCACCTTGGCCGCGATGAAGCCGTTGAAGCGCTCGACCTGTTCCGGGCCGACCACATTCTTCACCTTGCTGACCGCCGACAGCGGGATCATGGCATTGGTCGTCGCGCTGCGCACGTAGACCTTGCCGATATCGTCCGCCTTCATGCGGTAATTGGCCTCGGCCTGCAGCTGCACGCGGTAGACGCGGCCGGCTTTGTTGAAGTCATTGACGTAGAGCGCTCCCATCGTGCTCTGCAGCGTCGCATAGATATCCGCAATCGGAATGCCCAGCGCCAGCGCCTTCTGTTCGTCAACCTCGACATAAAGCTGGGGCACGGTGGGGCGGAAGAAGGTCGAAATGCGGGTGAATTCGGGGTGCTTCTTCAATGCGTCCATGAAATTCTGCACGACCTCGTTCAGGCGCTTGGCGTCGCCGTCCACGCGATTCTGCACATAGACTTCGAAGCCTCCGGCAGTGCCGAGGCCCATGATCGGTGGCGGGTTGAAGACCAGCCCCATGCCGTCCGGCTGCATCATGCCGAAGCCCATGAATTTGCCGGCCAGATCCTGTGCCTTGCCCTGCCGCTCCGACCAGTCCTTGAGCGGAATGAACATGGTGCCGGCATTCGGCTTGTTGCCGCCACCGATCAGGTCAAAGCCGGACACGATGAAGGTGTGCTTCACCGCCTCGTCCTTGGCGATCAGTTGGCGCATGCCTTCACCGGTCTTTTCGGTGCGCTTCAGCGTGGCGCCATCCGGCAGCATCAGGGCGGAAATCAGATAGCCCTGATCTTCGGCCGGTACGAAGCTGCCCGGGATGATGCGGAAAAAGAGGGTGGTGGCGCCAACGATCAAGGCAAAGACCAGGGCGCCGACAATGCCGTGCCTGAGCGTGAAACCGACGGCCCGGGTGTAATTGTGGGTCAGGCGTTCGAACAGGCGGTTGAACGGGGCAAACAGCTTGTTTTCGCTATGCTGGGCCTTGAGCAGCAGGGCGCAGAGGGCGGGGGTCAGGGTCAGCGCGACGACGCCGGAGAGCACCACGGCCACCGCCACGGTGACGGCAAACTGTTTGTACAACTGGCCAGCAATGCCGCCCAGGAAGGCGACCGGAACGAAGACCGCGCACAGTACCAGCACGATGGCGATCAGCGCGCCGGTCACCTGGTGCATGGCCTTGATCGCGGCCGCCTTGGGCGGCAGCTTCTCTTCGGCCATCAGGCGCTCGACGTTTTCCAGCACGACAATGGCGTCGTCAACCACGATCCCGATGGCCAGCACCATGGCGAACAGGGTCAGCGTGTTGATCGAGAAACCGAACAGCCACAGACCGGCAAAGGTGCCGATCAGCGAGATCGGCACGGCAACCATCGGAATCAGCGTGGCGCGCCAGCTCTGCAGGAAGATGAAAACGACGGCCAGCACCAACACCATGGCTTCGATCAGGGTCTTGATCACTTCATTGATCGAAGCCGATACGAAACGGGTGGTGTCGAAGGGGATGACGTAATCCATCGCTTCCGGGAACTTGGCCTTTAGCTCGACCATCTTGGCCTTGACCAGGTCTGCCACCTCCAGCGCGTTGGCGCCGGTTTGCAGGAAGACGCCCATGGCGATGGTCGGCTGGCCGTCCAGCGTCACGCGCTGGTCATAACTGTAGGCGCCGAGTTCGATCCGGGCGACGTCCTTCAGCCGCAGCAGCCCACCGGGACCGCTTGAGCGGATGACGATGTTGCCGAATTCCTCCTCGCTCAGCAGACGCCCCTTGGCGGTCACCGTGTAGACCAGCTGCTGGTCGTTGGGGGCCGGTTCCTGGCCGATCTTGCCGGCGGCGTTCTGGGCGTTCTGCGCCGTGATGGCGGCGGCCACTTCGCTCGTCGTCAGGCCGAGTTGCGCCATACGGTCCGGCTTCAGCCAAATGCGCATCGAGTAATCCTGCGCACCGAAAATGGTCACGTCACCGACGCCTTTCAGGCGCTTCAGTTCATCGACAATGTTCAGGCTGGCGTAGTTGGACAGGAACAGGGTGTTGTACTGGCCGCCTTCCGATTTCAGCGCAACCACCTGCAGGATGTCGTTGGAACGTTTCTGGACGATCACGCCATTGCGCCGCACCGCTTCCGGCAGGCGCGGTTCGGCGGCCTTGACCCGGTTGTTGACGTTCACCGCAGCCATGTCGACATTGGTGCCGACCTCGAAGGTGGCAGTGATCGTCACCGCACCGTTGGCGCTGGCCGACGACGTGAAGTACAGCATGTTCTCGACGCCGTTGAGCTGTTCCTCAATCGGCGCGGCCACGGTCTTGGCCAGTGTCTCGGCCGAGGCGCCCGGGTAGGTGGCGGTGATCAGCACCGTCGGCGGCGCGATTTGCGGGTATTGTGCGATGGGCAAGACCTGCGAGGCGACCAGTCCGGCGATGACGATGATGATCGAGATGACCGACGCGAAGATCGGCCGGTTGATGAAAAACTTTGCCATGGCCGTTCCTTACTGGTGGCGCGGGGTCGTTGCCGTCATGCCGCTCATTCCATCCATGCCTGCCATGCCGGACATTCCCGGTGCCTGGCCGGCCGGGGTGGGGAGCTTCGGATCGACCGGCGCACCGGGGCGCAGCTTGATCAGGTTATCGACGATCACCTTGTCGCCGGCGTTCAGACCGCCGAGGATGACCCAGTCCTTGCCATACCATTCGCCGGCCTTCACTGGCCGCGGCGCGACCTTGTTGTCCGGACCGGCGGTCATGACCAGTGTGCCTTGTTCGGTCTGCAGCACGGCCGATTGCGGCACCAGGAAGACTCCGTCGCGTTCGCCGGTCAGGATGCGGACGCGAACGAACTGGCCGGGCAGCAACTGGCCGTCGGCATTGTCGAATTCGGCGCGCAGGGCCTGCGTGCCAAGCGTGGTGTCGATATTGGTCGCCAGGAAGTTGAGTTTGCCGCGCTTCTCGTAGGTCTGGCCATTCGGCAGCACCAGTTCGACGCCCTTGATGTCCTTTTGCGTCAACCGTCCGCCAGGGAACTTGGCCAGGTCGCTTTCGCCCAGACTGAAGCGAACCCAGATCGGATTGGTCTGGTAAATCGAGGTGAGCAGGCTGTCGGCCGTCGTAATCAGATTGCCGTCAGAGCGGACGGCGCGGCCGGTGGTGCCGGCGACCGGGGCGGTGACGGTGGTCCAGGACAGGTTCAGTTCGGCTTGGCGCAAGGCGGCCTGGGCCATGGCGTTGGCCGACACCGCATCGTCGTAGTCGCGCTGGGCGATGGCCTTGGCTTCGGCCAGAGGCTTCAGGCGGGCCGCCTCGCGGGCGGTCTGCTCGGCTTTCGCCCGGGCTTCGGCCAGCGCAATCTCGTAAGGCGCGCGGTCGATCTGAAACAGCGGTTGGCCGGCTTTGACGGCTTCGCCTTCCTGATACAGGCGCTTGACCAGGATGCCGCCGACCCGAGCGCGCACCTCGGTTTCGCGGGCGCCTTCCGTCTGCGCCATGATCTCGATGCTGGTCGGTACCTTTTGCGGTTGCATCTCGATCACGCTGACCGGCATCGGGCCTTGTGGCGGCGGGCCGCCTGCGGGCTTGTCACCGGAACAACCGGCTGTGGCGAGCGCGCCGAACAGCGCTGAAACAAGATAGGGCAGCGCTTTGCGCTGGAAAGCCGAGGTCGTGTTCACGCAGATACTCCTTGATTATTTTTGCCGTCCTGATTATAAACATTCATGAATGTATGTAAATGTTTTTTGTGTAAAATCGTCACTATCAGATGGACATGACGGCAGAAGGTTCGCCGGGGAGTGGTCGTGGTCAGGAAAACCAAGGAAGAAGCCGAACAGACGCGCAAGGAAATCATCCAGGCTGCCCGTCAGGTATTTCATCAGTGTGGTGTCAGTCGCTCGACGCTGGAGAAGATCGCCAAGGCGGCCGGTGTGACGCGCGGGGCGGTTTATTGGCATTTCGAGGACAAGGCGGCGTTGTTCTTCGCCATGCGGGAGGATGTTTTCGTGCCCCTGGTGGAGCGTACCGATGCGCTGCTGTTTTCCGAGCAGTTCGCCAATCCGCTCGATGCGATCGAGGCGTCGATCAAGGAATTCTTCCGGGTGCTGGAGGATAGCTCGGTCGTCCGTGAAGTGTTCGAGATCATGATTTCGCGTTGCGAATACGTCGATGAATTCGCTTCGGTTCAGGAGGAGGTCGGCCGTCCGGCGCAAACCTTCCTGGCCAAGATTGAAGGTGTCTACCAGCAGGCGGCGGCCAAGGGCATGTTGCGTACCGGCTTGTCGCCGGCCGATGCGGCCCGCGATACCTGGGCCTTCACCAGCGGCGTACTGCACCTGATGCTGGCCTGCCAGAAGGGATCTGATCTGCCGCAGCGGATTCCCGACATGATCGCTGCCCACATGGCCATGCGGCGTCGTGCCACCTCCTGAATCGCTCCTTTCTGCGATAAGGGCAGTGAGCCATCCGGCGTAACGGCGGTTTCAAGTCCGGTACGCGCGGTTTGCCTGAAAGCCGAGACCGCTGGCCTCCGGCAGGCGCAGGCGGCCGGA
>OFCW01000051.1_pt1 | contig 56543 bp, 51 predicted proteins | sample 1520951 | NCBI WGS metagenome assembly OFCW01 (sample SAMEA4349680, study PRJEB24078) | microbial mat metagenome | biome: Terrestrial Biome; feature: Habitat; material: Microbial Mat | place: India | collected 2012-06-12 | depth 10 m | reverse complement strand
ATTGCTCGACCTCGGCCAGCACCTCGTCGGTGATGGTGGAAATCAGATCGGGCGAGACCTCCAGACCGTAGATTTCCTGCAAGTGGCCGGTGATCTCGCGCACGCTCATGCCGCGTGCATACATGCTGATGACGCGTTCATCGAAACCGGGCAGCCGGCGCTGGTATTTGGCCACCAGTTGCGGCTCGAACGTGGCTTGCCGGTCACGCGGGATCGCCAGGTCCAGCGCTTCGCCTTCCGGCGTCGTCACTGTCTTCTTGCTGCTGCCATTGCGATGATTGCCGCTCTTGCCAAACGCTGCTTCGGTGTCGAGGTGATGGCTCAGTTCGGCGGCCAGCATGCGTTCGGCCAGGCGCTTCTTGAGTTGGCCGGCCAGGCCGGATTCGCCCAGAATGGATTGCGCATCCTTGTTCTGAACCTGCGCCAGAAGCTGGTCGATCAGCTCATCCGAGAACAGCTGCGGTGCCTTTGGTTTCTTGGTCTTCTTAGTCGTGCTCATTGCTTCGGTCATGGTGTTTCCCTTTCGGTATCATCTCATGACCTCTGGCACACAGAAAATCTGACAGGCTCAACGGGGCCCACAAAGGAGGATTAACCAAGAAAAACCTGTACGGTCTCAGTTGCGGTGCCACCCATGCAGCACTTCTTCCAGCCGAAAGACTTCGTTGCCGATCATGATGATGCGCTGACCATCCTTGGTTTCCATCACATGACCCGGTTTCATATAGTCGACGCGACCGAGCTTGTTTTCCATGCCCATCTTGCCGTCCTTGAAGACGTAAACCGTCGAGCCGTCCTTGAGCTCGATGGATTTTTCCACTTTGCTGTTGTCCACAGCAAAGGCGGACAACGCCAGCGCGCCAGTTGCGACAGCGATCAAGACTTTCTTAAACATGACAACCTCCGCTTGTTTCGTTAAAAGCAAAGGCGCGATGCGGTCGCGCCGCCGTTTCAAAAGAGCGCCCCGCATTCACGGGGCCACAGTAGGGAATCGTGAACGCGGCTGGAACCGGATTAACGACCACCGCGATGGTCGGCGTGCAGGATGGACTCCAGGCGCGCGACTTCATCGCCGATCATGATGATCTTCTGGCCGTCCTTGGTTTCCATCACATGACCTTCCTTCATGCGAACGGCCTTGCCCATCTTGTTCTCCATGCCCATCTTGCCATCCTTGAAAAGGTAGACCGTCGAACCATCTTTGAGCTCGATGGATTTTTCCACCTGGCTGGTGTCCACCGCGAAGGAAGACATTGCAATCAAGCTTCCAGCCAAGGCAATCAGCATCTTTTTCATCATGACTTTTCTCCTGTTGAGTGATTTACAGCAAGTTCATGATATGAAATCGAGGCTGTCGGGAAGGTGACATACAGATTTCATTTTTGTAATCGCGCAGTAATCTTGAGACTGCTCTTCGGAGCGGTCCATCCTTTCAGCTAACGTCAACTGCGTATCCGGGTGCTCATCATCGCTTCATCGCGAGATCAGTATCGAAAGCACCAAGGCAAATATGCGGCAGAGTTGCTGAATATTGACTTCGTGTCATGCAAGGCAAAGTAAGCCTTCCCCCAACGAGTACAAAAATTGCTTGAGTTTCCCTTTGTGGCTGGGGATGGCTTTCAAATTCACCATTGCGCGCGAAGTACCTGTTGGGCGACTGATTCACGACCTGATGGGCACCACAGTCCGCAAGATCCAGGAGCGATAACTTTCTCTATATAAATAACATGACTTGAAAGCATGAACTATCGCAGTCCGATATCATTGACTGGTGTTCAACAACTGATATTTTTATGGAGAGTTTTCTTCTAGTCGTCGTCGCGCTGCTCCTGGTAGCACTCAACGGCTTTTTCGTCGCTGCCGAATTCGGCTTGGTCAAGCTGCGGCAAACCCGTATTCGCGCCATCGCCAAAAAGCACGGCTTGCCCGGTCGCATACTCGCCAAGGTCCATTTTCAGCTCGACGCCTATCTGTCGGCTTGCCAGCTCGGCATCACGCTCGCGTCACTCGGACTCGGCTGGATCGGCGAACCGGCGTTCGCGAACTTGCTGGAGCCCTTGTTCCACTTGGCGAATATCACGTCGCAGGAAATCATCCACGGCGTCTCGTTTGCGTTCGCCTTCTTCGTCATCTCCTTCTTGCACATCGTCGTCGGAGAACTCGCTCCTAAATCAATGGCCATTCGACATCCCGACAAGATCGGCTTGTGGAGCGCCTTGCCGTTGTACGGCTTCTACTGGCTGATGTACCCGGCAATCTGGCTCCTGAACGCCAGTTCCAATCTCGTTTTGAAGATGGCGGGACTGGGCGACACGCATACGCACGAAGCGCACTACTCCGCCGAGGAGCTCAAGCTGATCCTGCGTTCCGGCGGACCCGACAGCAAGTTCAGCCGGGAAGAATGGAATGTGCTGGCGCAAACGCTCGATTTCAGCGACCTTGAAGTGTCCGACCTGATGCGTCCAATCCATGAAATCGCTGCCCTCGACCGCTCGAACTCCTTTGAAGAGAACATGCAGATTGTGAAGCGCAACCGCTTCAGCCGTTATCCGGTATTCGACGGCGTGAACGTGCTCGGGATGATCCACCTGAAGGACTTGTTTCTGGCGCAGCAGGAAGGCAAGGCGATCGACAACTGGTACGACTATCTGCGTCCGGTGCAGCAAGTGCCGCCGGATATGCCTGCGCTGGAACTTTTCCGCCGATTCCGCAAGGGAGCGCCGCACTTCGTGATCGTCGGCGTCAAGGGGGAAAAACCGGAAGGATTCCTGACCTTGGATAACATGCTTGGCGCACTGGTCGGGGAGATCCGCGACGAGTTCCGGGCCAGCGTGAATGACTGGGCGAGACTTGACGACGGCACCCTGCTCGGCAAGGGAAGCCTGCCTATATTCACACTGGAGCGCATTCTGGGCATCGATATCGAGAATGAAGAACTCGATTTGCAGGATGTCGATTCCGTGGGCGGCCTGATCATGGTGAAGCTCGGCGATATTCCCTCAGAAGGACAAAAAATCGAATTCCAGCAATTTGATGTGGTGATCAAGAAAATGAATGGACCACGTATCGTTCTGGTACGCGCCTATCCGAGAGAGACGACCGATCTGGAACAACGTCATGCATAGCGGTGTCATCTATGCGTTGCTCGCCGCCGTGCTGTTCGGCGGAAGTACGCCCTTTTCCAAGACGCTGGTCGGGCAGACGGCGCCGGTCATGCTGGCTGGCTTGCTGTATCTGGGCAGTGGAATCGGCCTCCTGTCATGGTTTATCGCACGCAGGGCAACGCCGAATGCCGGACAGGAGGATACTGCCCATTTGAACTCAGCGGACTTGCCATGGCTGGCCGGAGCAATTGCCGCTGGCGGAATCGCGGGCCCGGTGTTGCTGATGCTCGGTCTTACCCTCACGCCTGCATCGTCCGCCTCGCTGCTGCTCAATATGGAAGGCGTGTTGACCGCCGTACTGGCGTGGTTCGTGTTCAAGGAAAATTTCGATCGCCGCATTTTTGCCGGCATGGTGCTGATCGTCGTGGCCGGCGTGCTGCTGTCATGGGAACAGCGCCCGGCCGTCGGCGTGCCATGGGGCGCGCTAGCGATTGCTGGCGCCTGCCTATGCTGGGCGATCGACAACAACCTGACACGCAAGGTATCGGCCAGTGACGCCGTGCAGATCGCCAGCCTCAAAGGGCTCGTTGCGGGATCGGTCAACCTGGCGATTGCACTGCTGCTCGGATTTCAATTACCCGCCCTGCACACGGTACTGGCTGCCGGCGTCATCGGTTTCTGCGGCTATGGCCTGAGCCTGGTGATGTTCGTGCTAGCGCTGCGCCATCTCGGCACCGCGCGAACCGGCGCATATTTTTCGGCCGCGCCTTTTGTCGGCGCAGCGATTTCGCTGGTAATGTTAGGCGAAAGTCCCGGTCCCCTGTTCTGGATTGCTGCCGTATTGATGGGAACAGGCATCTGGCTTCACCTTTCGGAAAGGCACGAGCATGAACACGAGCATGAGCCGATGCCCCATACGCATCTGCACACGCACGACGAACATCACCAGCACGAGCATGACATTGACTGGGACGGCAAGGAACCGCATGTGCATCCGCACCGCCATGAGCGGCTGAAGCATTCGCATCCGCATTATCCCGACATTCATCATCGCCACGAACATTAAGCGATCGCAAAGAACACGGCAGCGTGCGGCACTGTCGGCGGTGCTAGCTTGACATTCAGGCAGCCGTGAGTATCCGCAAGAATGGCCCGGCGCAACAGCATGAGCCATGCATGCCCAACATGATCGACCGATAGAGATGGATTTAGCCTTGGCCTGTGCCGCTGCAATGGTCTTTAAGCCGCTTGCTTTCCTCCGCGCAGGCGCAGTGCGTTGGTAATGACGGAAACCGAACTCAGACTCATCGCAAGCGCGGCAATCATCGGCGACAGCAACTGGCCGGTGAACGGATAAAGCAGTCCGGCCGCCAACGGAATGCCGAGTGCGTTGTACACGAACGCAAAGGTGAGGTTCTGGCGCATGTTGCGAACCGTCTCGACAGACAGGCTGCGCGCCCGCGCAATCGCGCGTAGGTCGCCCTTCACCAGGGTCACGTGTGCGCTATTGATGGCGACGTCGGTGCCGGTGCCCATCGCAATGCCGACATTGGATTTCGCAAGCGCAGGCGCATCGTTGATACCGTCGCCCGCCATGGCAACAATCTTGCCTTCCTTCTGCAGACGCTCAACCAGCTGCAGCTTATCCTGCGGCTTGACCTCGCCATACACTTCGTCGATGCCCAGCCGCCTGGCAACCGATTTGGCGGTGGTCACGCCGTCCCCAGTTGCCATCACCACCGTCAAGCCGGCCTCCTTGAGCGTTTTCAGCGCCTCCGGCGTGGTGGCCTTGACTGGATCCGATACCGCGATCAGGCCGACAAGCCGGCCATCCGCCGCCAGGTACATGACACTCGCGCCATCATTGCGCAGTTCCTCTGCCTGCTTGATCAGCGCATGCCAGTCGACTTTTTCCGTGTCCATCAACGCGGTGTTGCCAAGCGCGATACGACGGCCGGCGACGATACCGCGCACGCCGATGCCGCTGGCCGATTCGAAGCTTTCCGGCTTGTCCAGCGCCAACCCACGCCTGCGCGCTTCATCGACAATGGCATGCGCCAGCGGGTGTTCGCTTCCCTGGTCGATGCTTGCGGCAATCTGCAACACGTCCTGTTCTACAAAGCCGAGGGCCGGAACGATGCGATCAAATGCCGGCTTGCCTTCGGTGAGCGTTCCGGTCTTGTCCACGATGAGCGTGGTGACCTTGCGCAAGCTTTCGATCGCCGCAGCGTCGCGGAACAAAATGCCTTGTGTTGCCGCGCGGCCGGTTGCGGCCATGATCGACATGGGGGTAGCCAGCCCGAGCGCACATGGGCAGGCAATGATGAGCACCGCGACCGCATTGACAAAACCATAGACCCAGCTCGGTTGCGGCCCGAAAAAGCCCCAGCCCAGCAAGGTCAGGATCGCGATCACCACCACGACGGTCACGAAGTAACCGGCCACAATGTCAGCCAGGCGCTGCATCGGCGCGCGCGAGCGCTGCGCGTTGGCGACCATCTGGACGATTTGTGAGAGCATGGTCTGCGAGCCGACTTTTTCGGCGCGCATGATCAGGCTGCCGCTGGTATTGATGGTCGCGCCGATCAGCTTGTCGCACGGGCGCTTGGTGACCGGCACCGGCTCACCCGTCAGCATCGATTCGTCCAGGGAGCTTTCGCCTTCCAGCACCTCCCCGTCGACCGGAACCTTTTCTCCCGGGCGCACGCGCAGCATATCGCCGATATGGACATGGGTCAGCGGCACGTCTTCCTCGCTGCCGTCGGCGTTAATGCGGCGGGCCGTCTTCGGCGCAAGGCCGAGCAGCGACTTGATGGCCGCCGATGTCTGTGAGCGCGCCTTCAGCTCCAGTATCTGCCCTAGCAGCGTGAGCGAAACAATGACTGCCGCTGCTTCGAAATAGACGCCGATACGGCCATGTGCCATGAACGTTTGCGGAAACAGGCCGGGCACTACAGTTGCTACCACGCTGTAACCATATGCGGCGGCAACGCCGGTCCCGATCAGCGTCCACATGTTGGGGCTTCGGTTGACGATGGACTGCAGCCCGCGCGTAAAGAAAGGCCAACCGGCCCACAACACCACCGGTGTACTGAGCGCGAATTCGATCCAGCTTTGGTGGGGCAAGCCGCCCGCGAAGATGCGATGTCCTGCCATGGCTAGCACCGTGACGATCACGGTGAGCGGCAAGGTCCACCAAAACCGCCTTCTGAAGTCGGCCAGCTCCGGATTCTCTTCTTCTTCAAGAGAGGGCATGACCGGTTCCAAGGTCATGCCGCATATCGGACAATTTCCGGGAGCGTTCCGCCGAATTTCCGGATGCATCGGGCAGGTGTAGATGGTTCCGTCCGGCACGACGGCAACCGGGGCCGGCGCGCTCGGTTTAACGTACCCTTGCGGATTGGCGCGGAATTTCTCCATGCACTTGGGGCTGCAGAAGTGATATGCGGTCCCGTCGTAATCGATGGTTTTATCGGCGTTCGCTCCCACTTTCATGCCGCAGACCGGGTCGATGAACGGTTTATCAGCGCCCAGCCCGGTTGCCGTTGCGACGTGCGAGACATCATGGCCATGATGATGGGCATGAACGCTGGAAGAGGAAGTGGCGGGGACCAGAGTCATTCCGCATTTCGGGCATTTCCCCGCTGTAGCCTGCCGGATTTCAGGGTGCATTGGGCAGGTGTATAGCGTATCTTGCGGCATTGCCTGGGCAGCCTCCGGTTTGATATAGGCGTTCGGATTGGAACGGAACTTCTCCATGCACCTGGCGCTGCAGAAGTGGTATACGCTGCCGGCATGCGCCATGGTTTTGTCCGGGTCCGCGGCCACCTGCATGCCGCATACCGGGTCAGTAAAGCGTGTTCCAGCCTCTTGCACTGCTGCAGCATGTTGGTCATGGTCGCCGTGCCGGTGGCCATGATGATCGTGATGATGTGTTTTGTCATCCATGATGCATACCTGTTCTTGTTTTTTTACTGTTGTCGAACCGCTGAATCCTGCGCGAAGGTCCAGAAACAGAATTCCATCAAGACCTCAACATGAGACAATCGGCGTCACGGATATGCCGCTACTTCTCGCATTCCTAGCCCCATCGTAGGAAGCGGGCTTGTAAAAATAAATGACCTAGGTCAAATATTTACCAATACTACTCTGACAACAGATCATTTTGACACTCCGCGCCGATCAATGCCCCCTTGGACGAGCAGGCATCACTCATCATTCAACGGCAGTGCTGGCCAGTACCGGATATCCGGCTTCGGCAAGCGTGGCCTTGAGTGTTTCCAAGTCCGCCACGCTCTCGACGCGCACCGTCTTGTTCCTCAAGTCGATGTCCACCTTCGCTGTGCTGTCGACGCCCTGAATGGCCGTCGTCACGCGACTGGCGCAACCTCCGCAACTCATTTTTCCTACCTGAAATTCAACCATGGTGTTACCTTCTAGCTTGACTGTCCTACCAAGATAAACCCTCCCACGGTGGGAATGTCAAGAAGCCGGGATGCTTTCCACGTACGCCGATTGACGCGACTGACCAGGCCCGACATAGGAGTCCAGATCGATCACTGAATCCGCAATGGCTGCCAGTGCCGGCGTTTGCGACACGAAATATTCCTGGCGATACGCACCGACGCGCAGCACTTCCCGCTTCATCGTGATGAACATCCTCTTGCGGTCCGGGTAAAGCGCCCCATCAGCCTCGTCCGAAAACAATGTCTCGTAACGCCGGCCCGAGGTCTTTGCCAGATACAGCGCGATCGCGCGTGTCAGGCATTCGTTAATCCATACACGCTCCCCGCCGCTCATCGCCGCAACGCTCTTGCTGGCGCCGGAATCGGCGTTATGCACGACGATATCGAAGCCTTCCCGCGCTTCTCCTTTGCTGGTTTCCACCTGGGTCTTGATCGATACCGTAAAACGCGGTCCATAGCACGCCAGCAGCAAATCGTTCGTCAAGCCTTTCAATCCCCTGCATTTGTGGCGATTGCGATATCAATCTACGAAAGAGGTAATCATATCGGACAGGAAATAAAATGGAGGTTCCGGTACTCTTGGGAATCGGGTATCGCCGTCAATGTCCGGTTATCGGCGCATTCACGCAGGTGATTCCGTATGCCCCCGCTCCGGCTGATCATGCGCCGGACAAGCTGATCACGAATACCGAAATACGCATACACCGTCCAGGTGTTCATAGTGTGAAGAATGGGGTAGTGGCGGCATTTCATGGTCGGTATTCCAGATCCATGCATCAGCACCTTCGTCTTTGACGGCCCTTTCTTTCATCGCTTTTTCCCGGCCATTCATGAAGCCGCTAATGATATGCATCGGCGTCGGAGGTTTTCTGGTGTCGAGCAAGAGCACATTGGCGAATGAGACCACGCTTTTCGCATCGTACCGCAAAGGCTTCATGAACCGGCGCTTCCGTTCACGTAAAACCTGGATTAAATCCACCTCATGTACACCTTCGACAGGAATCCAATTGTCGGTGACGAGCATGAAGCTGGCAGTATCTATTTGGTAGGTGTGCTCCCGTTTTGCATACACGAGCGCGCACACGACGATACGGAGCTTGCTCTTGGTATCGGCATCGCGCGCTTCCAGCAACGCACCGTAGATACGCTCGATTCGCTCCCACGTCTTGTTGTCGATGAATAGCGGCGCGTCAGGCATATGCCTGATCCATACCTTCCGTCCGAACGCCGATGTGTCAGTTCCCTTGAATTCTCCCATAACAATTGCCATTTTGAATCTCGTATCATCCATGGGCGAAAGCAGAATCGAAAGCTTTTTCCGGCGCCGTTCTGCGATTTCTTCCTTGCGTTCTTCGTTGAACTGCTCAGGCACATATAAGCGCTCCGAAAGACGTACTCCCTTCATCTCAATATCTGCGGCTGCCTCCGTCAGATACTTGTGAATCACAGCCTGCGATCGCTTGCCCTCCATTGCCGGATACCAGCGGTTGAACCCTGCCCGCTCAAATAAATAATGCATCACGGCTCGCAGGCTCATCCGGCGCCGTGGAACGCTAACGTCGGTGGGTTGCATGGGATCTCCGCGCGGAAACGCTCTTCCTTGCACTCTCGCCAATGGAAAATCCACCCGCAGCTCGACCAATTCGGGAGAGCGCTCGATCACGGCGTCGCCGATCAACTCGCCCAACCCGGATAGCCCGTATTCCGGCTCGTAGGAAGCGCAGCTCGGATGATGTTCCCCCCCTGTTCCCGGCATGCGCTTGACCACGTACTGTCGATGCTTCGCAACGTACATTTCGACGCCGCCCTGCACGCACATGCAGCGTGGGCGCTCCGGCGTCTCGTATACTCGTGCCAATGCGTCCTGCAATCGCGTATCAGTCGCCGAGTAGGTGACCCCTTTGATAAAAAAGCGCTGATCGTCCATATCCTGCTTTCCGTTCTTACACGAGAAGAGACCGTTTCAACTGACAGCCGATTCACACCAATTCGCGCACAACTACCTGCAGCGGCTGGCGCACATTGGGCAGGAGTTCCCGCACCGATTTCATCTCGCTGATGCCCAATACCTCTCCGATCTGGTCTTCATCTGCGCCGCGCTCGAACAGCCGTGCAGCGACCGTACGCCGCACATTGAGCGCCGAGACGCCTTCCAACCCGGTGCGCCGGAATATCTTGCGGTACGCATCCAGGATGCCCCTGCACAGAAAGCGCGTCTGGCCGTTCTCGCCATAACTCACGATCTCAAACGGCTCGCCCGACTCCGTCAGGAACAGCCGGCTGTGAGGGGTTAAACCCCGAAAATCAGGACGCTTCTCCGTATCTGGCATCTGACGCAGCCGCTCGGCCAGATAGTGATCAAGCGCCTCCTTTGTCTTTGTGCTGGCGAAAAACAGGGGTCTTGCTTTGCGGTTGACAGCTACTTCCGCACGCATTACCGATTCCTCCCGCGCGCTGCCGTCCGGGTTCAGATAGTCGCGCACCTCCAGGCGCGCGATTTCGAGCGGCCGAGCACCCGTGCTCAACAGGACATAGAGAAGCGCCACATCGCGCTGCGGGCTGGCGCTGCGCACTCGTGTCTTGCGCACCGCGAATGCGATGTCGTCGTCTGTCAATATTCGCCCGACGCGTCTTTCGGCGGGAGCGGTTGGCGTGTACCGTTCAATGGCTGCGATAACAGCGGCCTGACACTTTCTGAGGCGTTGGACGAAGGCGATGCCTTCTTCATTGATCCCTTCGATGCCGACTTCCTTGGACAGCCTCAACGCGCAGGCCTTGATGCGCCGCTCGACGGCGGTACGGGTTATGCCATAGTCGGCCGCGACGGCATCGTAGGTTTTTCCAGCGATGACGGCCTTGAGCATCGCCATCGATATCGAAGTTGAGTCTGGTTCCATGTTGGTCGCACGCCTCGCAGACGGTACACTCAATGTTCACGTCGTGGTCTTTCACGCGCCAGGGAAAATCGATCGCTAAATGCGGTGTTTTCGTCATTAGGTTCCAGCGGCCTTGGTCAAACCTGCGTTCCCTGCTCCGCGATCCAGCGCCGCACATCCTCGGCCCGCCAAACAGTCACGCGCGGCGACAGCTTCACCGGCGCAGGGAATGTGCCGGCTCCCACGCGCCGCCATAGGGTCGACTTTGAAATGGGGACGATGGTCAGTACCTGCGGCTGCCGCAAAAATCCGGTCTCGGGGATGGTGACATGGGTCGAAAGCGTTGTTGACATGATCAGACCTTTCATCGGCATACGCCGCATGAAAAAATGTGACCCGCTCAGTCGCAGCCATGCTAGGTCAAGTTCGCATGGCCGGTAGGGATATGAAAGCGCAATCGCACACCGCGGCATTCCCGTCCGATCGGTGCGAGTATGGAATAGGGCCGTACCCGCGTAGAAAAGTACGCGCGAACGGCATGTCAATGGAAGAATGCTCTGGGAACCTGGTCGCGATCCTGAACTTGTACCGTAGGGATACGAACGTGGATCGGAAACGCTGAATGGGCAGGTAACGACTGCGACGAAGCCGCGACCGCATGCGACTTGATGACACGGTAAATCAAGCGGACATTGAATTCAATGTCCGAAATGTGCAATGCCTGGTGCTACGGCAAAAGCGCTACAAGCCTGGATGAATTTCGGCTGGCATAATGCGCCGGCCTGCATGGCGCTCCGATGATATTGCCATGCTTTAATCCTGATGCTCCTGTTCGGTTTCGCTTCCGCGAGACGTCTCTGCGCCAGTGCCAGCGAGGGCCAATGCCGGCGTTTCATCGCTGCTGCTACCAGACTCTACATCTGCGGACGAAGTCGCCGTATTGCCAATCCGTTCCGACGCACTATTGTCTCTCACGGTTTTCGGTCGCTCGCGTGACGCCTCGAACGCATCGAGCGCATTCATGCGCCGGCGCAACTCGGTTGCCAAATTGCGCGTACTTGTCGCCAGATTGCGAATCAGGCGTTTGAACCTGGCACGCTGGATATCCGCCTCGTTGGCCGTAATCACTTCATGTACTTCCAGCGTCTGCAGCATCGGCATCAACTGATCCAGCTTATTCAGAATCTCGAAATAGCGCCTGCCGATCGATGACATGATACCGACCTCGATTTCAAGAGGCAGGGTATCGTAGGTGGCGATACGGGTGATGCCGTGCACCTTGAACAGGGCTTCGGCCCCATCGATCGCCTGGTTCAACTCGTCGGCCGCTGCCATGAGTTTATCTCGCAACAAGGATTCGATGCGGCTGACGTCCTCGGACTTGAGCTTGGCGCGGGCGATGACCGATACAAAATGGGCGTTGAGTTGCAGGATGCTGAAATAGCGCACGAACTGCCGCTTCCCTTCGGCGCTCGAAAAGCGCGTCATCATTTTCACGCTTGCCGCCTCGACGCGTCGGAAATCGGCCTTGACTTCCTTGGCCAGGATGCGCGCATTTGCCGCGCCTTCGTCCGTTCTGATGATGGGGGACTCTGCCATGTTGGAACTCCGCCGGTCAACAATGTTGAATCCATCTTCGGGCGTCGCCGCCGCATTCGCCACCAGAAAAGGGGCGCCGGCCAGCGCCATTTCGTCATCAGCCCGGGATTGACGGTGAATCAGCATTGACCAGGGACGATCAGGGAATTAACGTGACCTCATGCAGTAGCTAGCCCTGCAAAGTAGTTAGGCAAGCCCTAGAGTTCATATCGTTAGTGCGTCAAGGCATGCATTGTTGGTGCATACAACGCGCCGCCATTGGAGATCGCTTCCGAAGCGGGATACCCTCTCGCCCCGAAAGTCTTCCCCGATCGGTAGCTGGCACACCGGTCAAGCGGGTCAATCCGCCGTGTCGTCAAGCCAGTCCCATGTGCACCGGGTCCAACCCGGTCGTTCCACCCCGCGGGGGCAATCGCCCCCGTCCGTGGCGCGGATTGCCTCCATTTTTTTCTGGAGGTAATGATGATGTTGAACGCGAGTTCATCTCGAACGCGATCGTCTGCCTTCCCCGAGGTTTTCTCGGGAGAAAAATCGCACGATAGCGGTCCATCGGTCCTGTTGCAGTCGATCCGCCCCCGTCCCGAAGGCGCTGCCTTGCTCGGCACGTTTGACGACGACTCAGCCGTCGAATGGGACGAAGAAGACATTGTGTTTCTGCACTGGCGTCTTCTCAAGGAAGTGAGCGATCTGCGCAATCCGGAAACGCCGCTCGAAGAAAAGTTCGACACCTTGCGCTGGATCTTTACCGAGCGCGAGAAAGAGAGTTTGCCGTTTTCATTCGTCAACTGCTTGAAAGTCGTCGGGTGTAGCCCTTTGTCGCCGACGCCTTATTTCGGGCTGGTGGATGCCGAGGCAATCCGCGATGCGATCCGTGCCCAGGTCAAGACATGGTTAAGCGCCACGCTCGATCGATATCCGCGCTGGGTTCGCGAAGCCGTTCTCGGGAATCCCGAGTGGGTCGAAAGCCAACTGGCGAAAAACCCGCAGTGGATCAACGAGCAAATCAAGAAACGCACTGTTCAAGGCGACTTGTTCACATGAATTTTCACATGATGCACTTGCGTCGCGTCGCCGCCCCTTTATCCATGCGAGCCCGGTTGGGCTCGTCTTCCAAGGAGGTTCTCATGTCCACCGCAACCCACGTCAATCGGGAAATCGGCGCGATGGTCAACGTACGTGCGACCGAAGAAATCGAATTCCTGGTGAAGGAAAGCGAGGTCATCACGGGCCGGCTCGGACGACAATTCGTCATTGCCGGCGCCGATCGCCTTGTCTACCTGATCCAATGGCATCCGGTTGGCTTCAAGGTCCAGCGTCTCGACCACGAAGATGTCCCGACCTGCACGATGTTCATGCTCCCGGGCGAGTTCCATGTGCATAGCCTGGGCGAAGCACTACGTGCGGGACAGTTGTTCACCCTACCGGTCAATCCCTGAGGTTGACCTTATTTCAATCCCAAGCGGGCATTGCCCCGCTTGGGACAGTGCTCCGCCTGAACTTCATGGAGCATTCAAATGCAAGTACAGGTCCGCATCAATGAGGAAGGCGCGTTGCGTAACCAGCGCTTTGCCTTCACCGACAAGTTCACGCTCATTTCCGAGCTGATGCAAAATGCCCGGCGTGCCGGGGCGCAGCGCATCGAGATCACCTATGACGAAACATCCGGCGTGCTGCGCGTCGTCGATGATGGCTACGGAGTCACGGATTTTCAGAAGTTACTGACGTTTAACGAGTCCGGTTGGGACAAGGATACGTGCGACGAAGAACGTCCGTTCGGGATCGGCTTTTCGAAATGCCTGTATTCCTCGTCGCGCTGCATCGTCGCTTCACGCAACCGGAAGATCGACTTTCTGGCCGAGGATGCGCTCGCCCGCAAGCCGATCGACGTGGTGGAGATCACGCACCATCCGCATACCGCCATCGAACTTCACGCCGTCCGGTTGCCGGGCTTGGCGGGGCGCCTGCCGCACATGTGCAGCGGATTTACGATCGCGACTTGGTTCAACGGTCGCGAACTGCCGAGAAAGCACGCGATCGGTCATCGCCCCTTCCTGCCGGCGGATATCGGGCTGGCCTACCTGGCCGGCACCGCCGACGGTCGGCATACGTTCCATACGCTGGTCTTCCTTCAGGGCTTATGCGTGCTGCGTCCCGTGTATTACGACGACGATCACGTCAATGTCGTCCATCTGGATTCGAAGCAATTCATTGCAAGGCTTCCCGACCGCGACAAGCTGATCGACGAGGAAGATCAGAAGAAACGCATTGATGCCAGTCTGAAATCCCTGTGGCGACAGGTCTTGCTTGATGCGAAGACAAGGATGGCAGCAGAATCGTTTGTCGATCTCTATTTCGAGGCGCTGCGCGGCTGGGGCCATCTCGATCTCCTCAATGACGTTCCGCTCTTGCCTCGTCGCGTGTGCGAACGCATCGTCGGTTATCCGATCCAGCAAGGCTATGAAGACTGCACCTATCTGGCGCCCGCCGACCATTCGGTGTCGCGCCGCAAGGTCGAAGACGGCGATGTCATCCTGGTCAGTCTCGTTGACACGAACGGCGATAACGCCGCCTGCTGGATGGTGGCAAAGGCGAAGGGCTACCTGGTTTTGTCGCCGGCATCCCTGCATCACGACCATTGGGTCCACCCCAATGTCCGCTCCCTTGATGAAGAAGCAGTCCGTGTCGATGCAGTCGGCGAACAATGCCGGGTGACGCTCGAAGGACGCTGGATCTGGCCCTTGGTCGTGCTCTGCGATGCCGTTGTGATCACGGTAGGCAAGGAGTGCGTCACGGTCAGCGAAGAAGGCATGTATCACGGCGGCAGCATTTTCATACCGTCAGGAGAGTGGTCCGGCGAACCGGTACGGCAGGCGTCGGATTTCATCGATTCGAACGATCAGTATTTGGAAGACCATTGCGACGAGGACCGCAAGGCACTGGCCGATTTGATTCGCCGACTGCGTTCTGGCGATCCTCGGGCGACGCTCGATTCGCTATTGCAAGAGCTGAAACTCGAGAAGTATCCGCTGCTGCATGGCAAGGTTTTCCAGGTAACGGTGGGACATGACCGGGGCGAACATGTGGTCGAAGTCCTGCAAGCGCCGGCTGCACATTCGCCGTCTGCCGAAGGGAGGCCGTGATGGACAGTCAGGCATTCGAAGCGCGCGTTGCCGAGATCAAGCGGCGCGCGCATGGCCGCTGGACCGACCTGCTGCGCGCGCTCGGCGTCGACGAAAATCTTCTCAACCGACGCAATCAGCCTTGCCCGCTGTGCGGCGGAACCGACCGCTTTCAGTACACCGACAAGTTCGGTGACGGCAACTACCATTGTCGCGGCTGCGGCCCGGGCGGCGGCCTCAAGCTGCTCCAGGGAGTGCACGGCTGGGATTTCGTGACGGTATTGAAGCGCGTCGAGGAATGCGTCGGCAGCGTGCCGATGCCCATGCTATCGCGCCTACGGTCGAAGGAACCGCCTCCCGACAGGATGAAGAGGCTGGCAAAGCGGATCTGGGAGGAAGCACGGCCGGTGACGCCGGGCGATGAAGTCGATCGCTATCTATGCAACCGCGGCCTGTCGCTCGTCGAGTATCCCAAAGTGCTGCGGTTTCATCCAGCCCTTGGCTATTACGAAAAGGACACTTCTGGCGCATCTCGCAAAGTGGCCGAGTATCCGGCCATGCTGGCCTGCATCCAGGGCAGTGATGGGCATGTGGTCACGCTGCATCGCACGTATCTGGAAGATGGTCACAAGGTGCTGCAACGCGAGGCAAAGAAAGTGCTATCGGCCGGTATCAACGGTGCGGCGGTCAGGCTGTTCGAGGCCACCGCAGAGTTGGCGATCGCGGAAGGCATCGAAACCGCGCTCGCCATCCATCTGTCCACCGGCAAGCCGGTATGGGCGGCGATCAATGCGGGCAACATGGAGAAGCTGTGGCTGCCGGAAACGGTGCGCCGCATCTGCATCTATAGCGACAACGACGCCCATGCCGAATATGACGGACAAGCCTGTGCATTTGCGCTTGCACGGCGCTTGAAGAAGGAAGAGAAAAGAACCGGACACCGGCACGTCGAGGTTTTCGTGCCGCGGCATGCGGGATGCGACTGGGCCGACGTCTGGCTTTCCCGACTCGAGAACATGCAGCAAGCGGCATAGTGCCTTGGGTGCGATAGCGTGAATACAGCTATCGCACCTGCCTTTTCCACGGCCCTTTATCCGAAGTACTGGGGAAAAGGTTTAACCACTGGTCGCTGTCATACCAGGATGCGCACTCTATGCACATCGAAGGCAGCCCTTACCTCACCACGCGACATCCGTCGCATTGAGCCGGCTCTTCATTTCGAGCCAGTCATTGACCCCAGCGGGGACGTGCATCCCGCCATGGGGCCATGCCGTCCCCGTTTTTTCTTTGGAGGTTTCCTATGAAATACGGACGTTCTCTCGTGAATTTAGCGCAAGAACTCGAGCGGCAGCTTGCCAGTAAGCAGGACATGATTGTACCCTCGCCGATGATGCGCTGCCATACCGATAATCTCGGCGCCTGCAAGCTAGTCATCGAAGAAAACAACGGTGCTGGCAAGTACGACATCACCAATCTGGCACGCCGCCAATTGGCTGAAAAGCTGAAAATCCCGTTCATGTACTTTGAACGCATGCGGGAAGAGCAACCCGCCCTGCTCGACCAGAATGTCAACACGTGGCTGCAGGACGATCGCGAACGCCGCATGATCCGAACGCTCGACGGCAAGGTCCGGGCCGTCCTATCCGACCGCTATCGGAGGCTGGATAACTATGACCTTGCGGAAAACGTGCTGCCGATCCTGCAAAGGCTGCCGGAAGTGCGCTTCGAGTCGGTCGAATTGACCGACTCGAAAATGTACATCAAGGTCGTCACGCCGCGCATTCAGTACGAGATGGCGCCGGGCGATGTGGTGCAGGCCGGACTCGTGATCATGAATTCCGAGGTCGGTCATGGCACGCTGTCAGTGCAACCGCTGATCTACCGCCTGATATGCAGTAACGGCTTGATCGCTTCCGATCGGGGATTGCGCAAGACCCATGTCGGGCGCATCCTGCAATCAGATGAGGAAGCGATCACGGTCTTCCGCGACGATACGCTTGCCGCGGATGACAAGGCGTTCTTCCTGAAGGTGCGGGACGTGGTCGAAGCGGCAGTATCCGAGGCAAGCTTCGTTCAGGTTGCCCAGAAGATGCAGCGGACGCGTGGCATCAGTCTGACGGGTGATCCGGTCAAGACCGTCGAAGTGCTGGCCAACCGCTACGCGCTCAACGAAGCTGAACGCGGCGGTGTGTTGCGTCATCTGATCGTCGAAGGCGATCTGTCGGGCTATGGGCTGGTCAACGCGGTCACCCATTACTCGCAGGAAATCGACAATTACGACCGGGCGACCGAGTTCGAAACGTTGGGCGGCAAGCTGATCGAGCTGGCCGCAAGCGAATGGCGAGGACTCGCGGAAGCGATCTAATTAATCAAGCGCGATTCATCATATCCGGGATGTCGGACGGCATCCGTCGATTTTCCCATTCGGGCCATCCAGTTATTGGGATGGCCCGTTCCTTATCCCGGCTGCGTGCAAAACCTGTCCGATTCCCGTCCGATGGCTGGGCCTTGCAGTACGTGCACAGGCATTCTTTTTGAAGTTGTCAATCTTCATGCAGCACTGACGCTCGCGACTCCATGTATACGTCCAAGCGCTTCCTGCGAACAAGTATCAGCCGCCGGATGCTTTGGTGAAAAAGCGCCACCTTCCATATTTCACGCCGGGGTGTTATAGACAAAGGCGGTTTTCATTGATGCCGGCTCACACCAGATCGCGCATGACCGCCTGCAGCGATTGACGGCCTTTGGGTAGCAGTTCCCGTACCGCCTTCATCTCGCTGATTCCCAACACTTCGCCGATCTGATCCTCCGTGGCGCCGCGCGCGAATAGCCGCGCGGCGACCGTACGCCGCGCATTGAGTGCCGACACGCCCTCGATACCGGTACGTCGGAATATCTTGCGGTAGACGTCCAGGATGCCCCGGCACAGAAAACGCCGTTGCCCGCCCTCGCCATAGCTCACGATTTCGAACGGCGCGCCCGCCTCCGTCAGAAACAGGCGGCTGTGAGGAGTCAAGCCTCGAAAATGGGAAAAATTTTGCATGTCGGCATTCTGATGCAATCTTTCGGCCAAATAACGATCGACCGCCTCTTTCGTCCTGGTGCTAATGAAAAACAGCGGCCTGGTTTTGCGGTTGACGGCAACTTCCTCGCGCATCACCGATTCCTCGCGTACGCTGCCGTCCTGGTTCATATAATCGCGCACTTCAAGGCGGGCGATCTCCAACGGCCGCGCACCTGTGCTAAATAAGACGTAAAGAAGCGCCACATCCCGCTGCGGGCAGGCGCTGCGCGCTCTCGTCCTTTGTACCAGGAGCGCGATATCGTCGTCTGTCAAGATCCGTCCGACGTGTTTTTCTGGCGAGCTATTCGGCGTGTACCGCTCGAGTGCCGCGTGAATGGCGGCTTGACATTTTCTGAGACGTTGGACAAACGCTAGCCCTTCTTCATTCAGCCCATCGATGCCGACTTCCCTGGAAAGTATTAGAGCAAAAGCCTTGATGCGTCGCTCGACGGCCGTACGAGTTACGCCATGTTCGGCGGCGACGGCATCGTACGTTTTGCCGTCAATGACGGCCTTGAGCATCGCAATCGATATTAAAACGGAGTCTTGTTCCATATTGGGCGTGCACCTTACAGACGGCACACCCAATGTTCGCGAGTCGACCCTTTCCGTACTAGGCAAAATCAATTTCGAAATACGCTGTTTCTACATTAGGCACCACGTCTGCACGCCTGCCGGCGACGTCACGTCGTTGTAACCGACCAGTAACCATAGCGATCGGACTTCGCACAAATGACCGGCGCGGTTCGCAAAAATGGATGGAGTACAGCTACCGCTTTCCACATGTGCTTTCTCATCCAATGGAGGCGCTGATCGTCGGTCGCCATCAGTACGTTGCAATAACATTAACATTAATCATTAAACAACAAAACCCATATATATGGGAAGCGAAATGCATTTAGCTGCAACCGAGCGGCTGAGGTTGAGGCGCTCGGCGGCAAATGGATCGAACTGGCTGTCAGCGGATGGATAGAATTCGTGGAATCAATCTGGAAAGCGCCGTCTATCTGCGCGGAAAACGAGGCGTGCCTTCTGCCCCTTCCGTCAGAACCGGCCCGGATTGGCAGCACGGTCCTTTTTAAAGAGGCGGAAGCCCGTCTGCATTTCCCGATAGCGACACTTCACATTACCTGAAAAAAACCATCCAATACAGGAAGATTTTCTTGTGGCACATGTACACCTTCTGGTCATTGCCAATTGCCTATTCAGCGGCACTCCTAATATGGAATTACGCAGTCAAAATCGCCTGACGACAATCGATACGGTATCCCATTTCCATTGTTCTTCATCGGTTTTGTGGTCCGGCATGCTTCGATCGATTATTCCGTGGACTTACTGTAAGGAGCGATGATGAGCAATGTTCAGCTTTCCGAAGTACAACTTCTCAATCTATCCGCATTGTTCACTATTCGCGACAGTGTTCAGCATGACTTGATTGCCGCTTGCTGCAAGTTTGGCTTGTCCGCCGATCAAGCGCGCTTCATTAGTGCGCTGTCGATCAATCAAATCCTCGTGATCGTCGTTAATATTGGACAGGAATGCCTGTTCTTACCGAGGCAGGATCTGGTGCCACTTCTTACGTTGCCGGCACCGCTTGCCGGGGCATTCACATCAGTCCATCCGCCACACAAGGCAGCATCAGCGATGCCGCAACCGTTGTCGCATGCCTCCACGTCATTGCGTTAAGAGGGACTGTCATGGCCACCCAGCTTAATCAGGCCGAGCGCCATATCCACGCACTGGCACTGGCCAAGGAATGCGTCGCACTCGGCGCACGCATCCGCACCGTCGGCTATGTCACCGGCCTACCGCACGGGCAGCTCACCCATTTGTTTTTCTCTGATTGCACCTTGGCGCAACGCGGACGGGCGCCGGATTCACCGGAGTGGTATCACAGCGCCAATCTACTCAACCGAACGGAAGCCTCGATCTTTGTCTCGGTCTACCGGCGTATTCGAGACCTCGGCTTTGGCCCAACCGAAGCGCTCGTCTCAGGCTATCGACACTACTTGATGGTATGCCGCAATCATCCGCGCATCCATTTCGATCGCGCCTTTGACCTTGCTTCGCACATGGATGGATTATGGACCGTGAGAACGCCAAGCTTCTCGCTCGTGACGTGCCCGGTCTGCACGAGCCAATATGTCACCTCCATCAGTGCGCGCCCGACGACGAATCACGAATGCCCGTTTTGCAAGCTGGTCAAGCGGTTCCAAAGAGATCCGCGTATCCAGACATCTTTTCCAGTCAGCGCGCTCCCCGACATCACGGCCATTCAATCAAGCATGCTCGCGCTATCGAAGCAAATGAAACAGGACTGACGACAAAAAGGTCATTGCAAACGGTCTATTCCTATTGGACGACTGTACCGCATAAAGCAAGAATCGGACATCCCATCAGGCTCCGGTGCACTCATGCGCGGTTTCGACTCCCTCTTGGGCAGCCTCGGTCTGCAACGCGTGACCGGACCGTCCTCTGCAAGCGTCAACCCACCGCCTGCCGCGGATAGCCGCGCGCAAGTTGCTGCCTATCCGCCGGTCGATCCCGGCATTCCTGCCCAGCCAATCGATGAAGTGCTCGGCGCGCATCAAGAGCTGATCAACCGTATCAAGGTGTGCTATGGGATGGACCGCGCCAGCTTCGAACAGGACCTGCTTTCCCTGATGCGCCGTTATGCGGCGTTCGTCCATTTGCTTCCCGCCACGCCGGATAACTACTTCAACGCGCCCGGGGGACTGCTGCGCATGGGTCTGGAGGTGGCGTTCTTCAGCTTGCAGGGTACCGATGGTCATATCTTTTCCGGCCGCTCCACGATCACGACGCGCCGCCATCTGGAACCGCGCTGGCGGCATGCCACCTTCATCGCCGGATTGTGTTGCGAAATCCATCGAACCCTGAGCCACGTCATCATTACCAACGAGCACGGCGACGAATGGCAGCCCTATCTGTTTCCGCTGTCGATCTGGCTGACCCGGCACCAGGTCAAGCGCTATTTTCTGAAGTGGCGACCCAATGCCCACGAAAGCCGCACCGTAGGGCTGTTCGCATTGCCTCATGTGGTCCCGAGCGAAGTATTGCAGCATCTTGCCACCGGCAATGCCGTCATCGTGCCGCACATGATGGCCAGCATTTCCGGCATGCCGCTCTACCGGGAACACAATATCCTCGACGACCTGGTGCGCCGCTCGGCGGCACTCGTCATTGATCGCTATCTACAGGCGAGCGCCGACCGCTACGGCACGCCGCAACTGGGTTCGCATCTGGAACGCTATCTGGTCGATGCGCTGCGCCGGCTGGTTGCCGCCAACTCGGCCTGGCGCCCCAACGCCGAACGCTCGCGTGTCTGGTTCGGCAATGACGGCTTGTTCCTGGTCTGGCCGAACGCAGCGGCCGAAATCCGCGACCTTCTGGAGTCCGACCAGTTGCCGGGGATTCCCAAAGCGCCCGAAACGATGCTGGAAATTCTGGTGGCGGCAGGCGTATTCGAGCCGAAGGATGCATCCCAAACCACGTGGCGGATTGTTCCGCCGGAAACCAAGGCGGCGATCGAGGCAGTCAAACTATCGTCCCCCGCGATCCTGTTCGCTGGCATCGATCCGGCACCCCAACCGCTTGCCATGGTGCTATGTCGCCCACCTGAGCCGGACAAGCTGCCGGCAAACGCAAGCCCGAAGCCCTCCACGTCGCCGCAACTTTCGCTGCCGATCGAACAAAATGTGGAGCCGAATGCGCAACCCGGTACGGCTGACCAAACTGCCGCCACAACAGCGCCACGCGACGCGGACGAGGCTCCACCACGTGCGCCGCCTACCAACGCTCCCACCCCGGCCCAACTGGCGCTAGCAATACCCGAATTCAGACTCGATGCCCCCATGCGCCTGAACCCCGTTGTGCGAGACGCGCTGATACAGATCGTCGACACGCTCAATCAAGACGGATCCGACACCGCTGCATGCACGGTTTCCTCCGGCCTGTTCATCCCGCTTGCCGAGTTCGAGCGGCGCAAAATCGAGCCTTCGCTGGCACTGCGTGCACTGGCCGAGGTGAAGATGCTGGTGCAGCCTCCCGGCACCCGGTCGCAGACCACGACGCGCGATTTCGGCGGCGAACAAAGGGTCGGCCTGCTGCTCCATCCCCGCTTCGTTGCCGGGCTCGATCCCGCAAATTTCGACGTACCTGACGCCGGCGGTGCGACATGCTGATCCGCAAGTACGAGATGCCCTGGCGCCGTGCGTACGAATCCTACGCCGGCATTGCCTGGCTCATCGCCTTGATCGCGTTCGTCATCGCCGCAGTTCAGGACGGACTGCCATGGCGCTTCACCGGTCCGCTTGCGATGCTGTGTTTGTGGATGGCCGTTCTGCGCTTGCATCAGGCATTGCGAATATTGATCGTGCGCGCCTCGTTGTCGGGCCGGGCGATCCAGGTCATCACCACGAAGGAATTGAACAAGCTGTGCAAGCACCCTGAGCAGGTATTTCTGGGGTTCGGGTTCGAATGGACACCGCTCCATTCGCAGCGTTTGTACGAACTTGCCAAGATCAACTACCGTGACTATGCCGTGTCACCAGCCCTGCTTCGCTGTCTGGATGTCGAAGTGAATCCGCAACCTGATAGCGAGATTGGCCTGCCCTACATCCACGGCGTCGAGCCGAGAGAGCAACCGCTCTACCGCCCCTTGCAGAACTTCGAGGGTGGCACGCTCCTGGTCGGCACGACCCAGTCCGGCAAGGGCGTTGCGCTCGCCAATCTGATCACGCAAGCCGTCCACCGCGGCGATGTCGTGGTCGTGATCGATCCGAAGAACAGCCGCCGCCTGAAACGCGCGGTCATCCGGGCCTGCGAAGATTATCGCGAACCGCATACTTTCCTGGAGTTTCATCCGGCGTTCCCCGAAATGGGTGTGCGTCTGGACTTCACCTTCAACTGGCAAAAGCCGACCGAGATCGCATCGCGCATTCAATCGATCATGCCGCCGGATACCGCCGGTGCGTTTTCCGCATTCGGCTGGGATGCGGTCAATGTCGTCGTGCAGGGTCTGGTCGATCTGGAAGAGCGGCCGAACCTGATGAAGCTGACCAAGTACATCGAAGGCGGCATCGAACCGGTTCTGGAAACCTCGTTGCGTCGCTTCTTCGACGCGACCATCGGGCCGAGCTGGCGCGATCAGCCGGAGATGAAGAAATTGCTGCACGATGCGCAACGCGGCAATCTCAAGCGTCCATCCGAAGCAGCCAGCACCGATCTGCTCGCCTTCGTCGCGTTCTATGAGCACCATGTGCCGCAGAACCAGCGCAACAAGGTCATCGATTCGCAGGTGCGCACCTTCCGGCACAACCGCGAGCATTACCAGAAAATCACCGCCAACCTGCTGCCCATCCTGTCGATGCTGACCTCCGGCGATCTGGGCATGAGCCTGTCGCCCGACCCGTTCGATGCCGGCGATGCGCGAGCGATCATGAATTTCGAAAAGATCGAGCGCGGCGGCCATGTCCTCTACATGTGCCTCGACTCGCTGCCCGATCCGTCGGTGGCGTCGGCGATCGGTGCGCTGGCGTTGGCGGACCTGGCCGCGCGTGCCGGCATGCGTTACAACCTGGGCGGCTACCGGCGCATTTCGCTGTTCGTCGATGAAGTATCGAATGTCATCAACCAGCCGCTCATCGAAATCCTCAACAAGGGCGCCGAAGGCGGCATCTTCACCACCTGCGCGATGCAGACGCTGGCCGACCTGGCCAAGCGACTCGGCAGCGAAGATGCCGCGCGCATGGCATTGGGCAACCTCAACAACCTGATCGCGCTGCGCTCCAAGGATCGCCCGACGCAGGATTTCATCGTCGAGACCTTCGGCAAGACCGCGATCCATACGCTGCGCGTCGGCTTGAACAATGCATCGGATGCGCATCTGGGCGACTTTACCTCTGCCTACTCGTCGCAGTTGACCGAGACGCTGGAAGAGCTGATCCCGACCGATATCCTTGGCAAGCTGCCAAACCTGCAATACTTCGCATCGGTGTCGGGAGGGCGAATCATCAAGGGTCGCTTCCCGATCCTGAATCCCGATTACGATACACCTGCTGCAGGAGCGCCGGCATGATCCGTTTCGTATCGACCACATCGCTGGTGGCCCTGCTCGTCCTGGTGCTCTACCTGCCGTCCGCCTATCCGCCGGAACGCTTCATCGATCAATTGCGCGCGGAGTACGCATTGACGGTCGACTTCTGGGGGCGCGATCATGCACTGCGTATCCTGTCGCGTATGCTCGATTGGCAGGCCACAGCGAAACAGGCTAGCCCGGTCCCCTCGCAGACCGACGCGCCCGCCCCCAACCCGGTCGACCTCGCGGTGGCGAAGCAAATGGCCGACGTCAACCACCGGCTGTTCAACAATCCCTACTTCCGCTCGATCGACACCCTGCTCGCATTGGCAACCTACCGGCTGTCCGTATTGATCGAGTGGATGCCGGCGCTGGGAGTATTCATACTGGCGGCCTTGTTCGATGGCTTCCTGGTGCGCATCGTCAAGGCCAAGGAATTTCTGCAGCACAATCCCGAAATGTTTGCATTGCATGCCTGTGCAGCCATCATGACGGCATGCGCAACGGTCCTTGCTTTTGTTCTGCCTGTCACTCTACATCCACTGGTATTTTCCGCCGTACCGATCGCAATCGGCGTGTTCGTTAGCCGAGCGCTCGCCGACTTTCATCTCCGTGGTTAAGTTCGCGGCGGTTGAAGAGAACGGCCATTGCAGCCTTCTTTCCGAACGCAGTATTGATCGTAGCTTAGTTATAGTTGATGCCGGACTCGGTGCAAATGGCGAATTACCCATAACAAGGGTTCAATTCTTCGGAGACTTCCTTTCGTCTCATCGGTAATCTTCTCTCATCAGCCGCGCTCACCACGGCACACAACGATTGAAGAAAGAGGATGCCTATGTACGCCGCCCCCCTGACCCAACAGCAAACTGTGTCGGCACCGTCCCGGTTCACTGCCGGGCGCACGCAAGACACAATCGAAACCCGTCTATGGCTCGAAGAGCACAATTGGATTTATGCGCTGTTGAAGAGCGAGCACAACGTCTCGCCGACGTTTCGCTGTCCCGATCTGATCAGCGCCTGCGTGTCACTGGTGTTCGCTGGTGATGATGCTGCGACGCGCATCTTCGAGTTCCTCGGCACAGAGTTGATCCTGCGTCCACCGCATAGCCCGCGCCGCCGCGAATCGATGTGGATGCCACAATACGAACTGCTGCTGGCGGTGCAGCGGTCCCCCGCAAACCGGCACCCGAATCCGAAGTTTCAGCTCGACCAGTTGACCACTGCCTGCGTGGCGCTCAGTTACAAGGCCGATCCGTCGGGTGCGCAGGTCCTGGCGCAAGCACGGATCAACATGGCAAACCGGATGGCAAAAACGCAGGAACCGTGGGCGACCGGTTGAATCCGTCGCAAGACCAGACCTGCATTAGCGGGACGTAGCATCCTGCCCCGCTGATTCACCCGCAGTAACACCCCGCCTGGGCAATCGCTGCCAAGGCTCACCCGAACCCGACCACGGCCGGACATTCCGGTCCTGACACCGATGTCGCGCATGGTGCGCGGCGCAATGGTCCTCGCTGGGGTGAGTCATGCGGCATTTTCAAATCGCCGGACTTCTTGTTCTGCTCTGTGCTCCCGTCTGCGCGCAGGCCTGCTGGGAACAGGCAGCGCAGCGCTACGGCGTATCGGCCGAACTGCTCTACGCAATCGCCCGGGTCGAGTCACGCCTGAATCCGCAAGCGGTCAACCTCTCGCACCGCCAGCGGACCGGCTCATACGACATCGGGCTGATGCAAATCAACAGCTCGAACCTGCGCACACTTGCACGGTACGGCATTCACGAACGCGATCTCTATCAACCGTGCACCAGCATCCATGTCGGCGCCTGGCTGCTTGCGCATAGCTTTGCGCGCCACAGCACCACGTGGGAAGGCGTCGGTGCCTACAACGCCGCATGCAGTCAGCTCAAGGGCGCCGCGTGCCAGAAAGCCCGCGCCAAATATGCATGGCTGGTCTATCGGCAGCTCCCGTCGCAGCAAGCTTCACCAAGGCAAGCGGCATCAACGAAGGTTGCGCATTCTCGGATTGCGTCCCAGGGCACGCAGCCGTTCGCCCATTCCGTGCGGGTGTCGCCATGATGTCGCAAGCGATCCGGCTTCTCTCGGCGTTCAGCATGGCAACGGGAACCGTTCTGCTCGCGGCGTCGTGCAGCCTGCCCCTGCAGCGGCATATCGAACAGGCCGGCCGCGCTAGAGCCGACCAATCTCACCATTCCCGGAAAATCGCGCAGCTCAATTTCGGTCGCGACGCATCGTTTGCGCTTTGCATCGAGCCGGCCTGCCCCGCTGTCACGCGCAAAACGCTGACGATCAAGCCGCAAGCGCCCGCCAATGCGATCCCGCCGTCCGTCGATATAGCGGCGACGTTGGATCCCGGCGAAGTGGAATTGAAAGTCCAGCGCACAAGTGTCCGGTCCGCGGTTGCCCCCGCCCCGCCGACCGAACATCTTCGCGCACCGGTCATCGTGACCTTCGCCTCCGGCAGCGCCGCACTCTCGAGCGCCGCCCGTGCCGCGCTCGACCAAGCCGTTTCAGGCGCACGCGCGGCCGACCGCATCGTCATCGCCGGCCGCACCGATAACTTCGGCAGCAAAAGCGCCAACCAGGCCCTTGCGCTGGCGCGTGCGCGCGCCGTTCGCGATTACCTGCGCTCCAGGCTTCCCTCCTATCCCAGCCATGCCTTCACGCTCGATGCACAAGGCACGTGCTGTTTCACCGCATCCAACGACACGCCGGAAGGCCGCCGGCAAAACCGGCGTGTCGAGGTCGTCTTCAGCGTTCCCGGGCAGGTGGCGCCATGACGCTTGATTTCCCACCTGCTCGCACCCGCTTGTCGTCTGCAACGCCAGCGCATTTTCCCTTCCACTTTCCTTTGGAGAACTCCATGAATACCGCACTGATCAACGTCCCCGCAACTCGCCATTCCCCGAACCGCAAATCACTGGCGGCCGCTTCTCTGATGCTCTTGCTCCTGACCGGCCTGTGCGTCGCCTTCCCGGGCTACGCGCTGGACCTGGTGGCCTTCACCGGCATCACCGGTCCGCTGACGTCGGCACTGACCCAGATTTCAGCGCTGGGACCGGGCATCAAGGCCCTGGTCGGGTTCGTCGGGTTCGTCGTCGCCCTGATTTCGCTGTCCGCATTGCGCAACTTCGGGCCGGTGCTGTTTTACGTCGGCCTGGCGATCTTCGCAGCGGTCGGCCTCGTGATCGCCGGCGCGATCATGGGTGCGGTTCTCTGACGATCGACGCTCGGACTTTCTATCACCAGCGGGAGCGTGCCATGCAAGCGGACACCTACATTCCACGGCGTCTCGACGACCAATGGAAGATCGGCTTCTGGGACATCGATGTCGCCGCCCCGGTGTTGTTCTTCTTTTTCGTGGGCTACCTCGCCGGCACCAAGACCTCGTTCGCCGTCTGCATGGCGATCGGGATCTTCCTCTCCCGCTGGCTCTCCCGCATCAAGGCGGACAAGCACCCGGCCTTTGCCATGCACTGGGTCTACTGGTGCCTGCCGCCCAACCCGCTCACGGCAATGCGGGGCACGCCGCCTTCCCACTTGCGCCGCATGGTCGGCTGAAGCGCACAGGAGCCTGCTATGGACTTTGCCAAGCTCGATAACGATCTGAAGGAGATGCGCAAGCGCAACCGGAGCCTGGGTCTGACCGTCAGCGGCCTGATCCTCGCATTGCTCCTGTGCCTGGTGATCATCCTCAATCTGATCGGCACGGAACGCACGATCGTCGTGCCGCCGTCGATCGACAAGACCTTCTGGGTCACCAAGGACCGCGTCAGCCGCGAGTATCTGGAGCAGATGGGCAGCTTCATCGCCTGGCTGATTCTGGATGTGTCTCCGGCATCAATCGATTGGAAGAAAGACATCCTGCTCAACTACGTCGCCCCCGATGAGCACGGCGCGATGAAGTCACGCCAGGAAATCGAAGCGGAGAGGCTCAAGCGCATCAATGCCAGCACCTCCTTTCTGCCGCAGCAGCTCGTCCCGCATGAAGACAAGCAAACCGTCGTCATCCGCGGCCGCCTGCGTACGCAGGTGAACGGTCAGGACACGGCCACGGAAACCAAGGCGTACCTCGCCGAGTTCCAGTACGCCGGCGGCCGCATGCACCTGAAAGCCTTCAAGGAGACTTCCCAATGAACAAGCCATGGCTTTTGCCGCTGCTGGCGACGCCGTTCGCGCTCGCCAGCCTCCCTTCCCATGCGCTGCAGGTGGTCGAAGCGCGCGATGGCGTCGCTGTCGAAGCGGTGATCTCGCTCAAGGAACCAACCCGCATCCGCATCGAGAACGCGCCGATTACCGACGTGTTCGGGAATATCCATTCGAGCAATTGCGGCCAATCTGCCTCCGCAGCGGGGACAGGCGTTGCCCCATCTCCGGCGCCCGCCGTCAATCCGACCGGTGAAATCGTCCTGGAATGCGACCGGGACAAGGGCGAGATTTATGTCCGCCCAGTTGGCACCTCGGCCAAACCGGTCAACTTGTTCGTCTCGTCGGCGAGCGCGACTTACACGCTGCTGCTGCGACGCTCGGACACGCCGTCCGACACTATCGTCATTCGCGACAAGAGTGCGCAAGCCGCCCCTTTCACTGCGCGGAGCGGCCCGCTCGGGTCATCGGCCAATCACATCCGAGTAATGAAAGCGCTGCTGGTGGCCATGGCTACCGACCGTCCCGCGCCAGACATGCGGGTCGAGGAAATCAATCGGCCGATTCCGCTCTGGAACGAGGCCCAGTTCTCGCTGATGCGGACCGTCGAAGGACGCGGTCTGGTCGGCGAAAAGTACCTGCTGACCAATGTCAGCGATCAAACGATGGTGCTGGCGGAACAGGAATTCGACCGGGCCGATGGCGGTGTCGTCGGCGTCGCCATCGAGAACCTGAATCTGCGCCCCGGTGAGAGCACCAGCATCTATGTCATCCGACTGGGGAGCTGACCATGACCGCATTCGACACATCGAAGCTCAGAAGCGCGGTCGAACGGTTGACGCCGAAACAGCGCCAGTACGCGACATTCGCGGCGATCATGGTATGCGGTGTGGGCGCCTTGTGGGCCGTGTTTGCCTTCACCGACAGCGGGACGAAGATGCCCCATGCGCCGCAGTCTGTCTCCACCGGCGCTGCCGTCCCAACCAACATCGGCGTGATGGCACCGGGCCAGCAAGTCAATCCGGTTGACCAGTGGGTCGGCACCGCCGGACGCAAGCTCGCGCAATACGAACACGAGCGCGAGGAGCAGTCCCGCATCAACCGGGAACGCAAGGAGTTTGAAGACAAGACCATGCAGCGCTTCGGCGAACTGGAGCAACGGCTGACCGCTGCAGGGAAGGCACAACCGGAGGCTGCAAAACCGCCGCCGGCGCCTGCCGCGCCCCCTGCGCCTCCGCCAGCGCCGACACCCTATCCGCCTTCCGGTGCACTGCCTGGCAACCTACCTCCGCCGCCCAGCCGCCCCGGTATGGCAGGAGCGATGCCTGCCGGCGCAAGCACGGAAGCAATGGCCTCGGGATTGGTGCATGTGTCGATGGCCGCTCCCGGCAAGGAATCCGGCAAAACCAGGCAATCCCCGGTTTCTTCCGCCGATCCTGCGCCGGATAGCGGTAGCCGTCCTGACACGATCGGCACCTACCTGCCGGTCAGCTTTACCCGCGGCGTTTTGCTGGGAGGATTGGACGCCCCGACCGGCGGCCAATCGCAGTCGAATCCGCACCCGGTTCTGATCCGGCTTTCCGATAATGCCGTGCTGCCCAACAAATTCCGCGGCGAATACCGGGAGTGCTTCGTGATTGCCGCCGGCTATGGCGACATCGGTTCCGAACGCGCGTATCTGCGCACCGAAAACCTGTCCTGCGTGCGCGATGACGGCTCCACGCTCGAAGTCAAGATCCAGGGCAGCGTCTATGGCGAGGACGGCAAGGTCGGCCTGCGCGGCCGCCTGGTGACCAAACAGGGGCAGATGCTGGCCAACGCCCTGCTCTCCGGCATCGCCAGCGGCATCGGCCAAGGCTTGTCGACGTCCTCCACCGACTACAGCACGTCGGCGCTCGGCACCGTCGCCCATACCTCCGGCAGCGACGCCTATCGCTCCGGACTCGGCAGCGGCGTCGGCCGCGCGCTGGACCGCTTGGCCCAGTACTACATCAAGCTCGCCGAGCAGACCTTTCCAGTGGTCGAGATCGACGCCGGACGCGAGATCGACGTCGTCATCACCAAGGGCGTACGCATCGACGCCCCTGCCCCATCCCGTCGGGCAACGAATGTCGCTTCCCTGCGCCCTTCGCCCGAAGAACGCACCCTGAAAGGACTCAACGATGAAGACTATTGATCGTGCGCTGCTTACCGCCGCTTTTGCCTGCGCGGGTGTCGCGGGTGTCTGTTTCGACGCTGCGGCTTCTCCGGCCACAACCGACGAAACGCGCTTGCTGGCAGAGCTGAAGAAAGCCCATCCCGGCACGCAATTCACCAGCGTTTCCCGCACCCCCATCCCGGAATTGTATGAGGCATGGATGGGCTCCAATATGGCGCTCGTCTCCAGAAAGAACCTGCGCTACCTGGTCTTCGGCCGCGTATTCGATACGAAGACCATGACCGATCTGACCGGACCGAAACTCGCGGAAGCGGAACGCGTGCGCGCGGAAGCCGAAGAGCGGGAGGATTCATCAATGAGCGCCGCGCTGGCCATCCCGATCGACCGGTTGCCGCTGGCCGACGCGATCAAAACCGTGCGCGGCAACGGCGAGCGTCTCCTGGCCGTCTTCAGCGACCCGGCCTGCCCCCACTGCAAGCGGCTGGAACCCGAACTCGACAAGCTCGACAACGTCACGATCTATACGTTCCTGGTGCCGTTTCAAGGCGCTGCGCTGCCCGCCGCCATCTGGTGCGCGGCGGACCGGCAGAAAGCCTGGCATCGGGCCATGGTGCAAGGCGACCAGAGTTTACTTGCGGCTTCGTCGTCTTCCGCTCCCTGTGCCCATCCGCTCGAACGCAATCTCGCACTCGCGCAGCGGCTGAAAGTGCGCGGCACGCCGACGATTTTCTACGCGGATGGCCGGCGCACCGCCGGCTATGCCGCCGCTGCCGACATCGAAGCCCGTCTCGCGCTCGTGCATGCTCCCGCACCAAGCGCCAACGGCCAGCCGAATGAGGTGCAGCCATGACACGCCCCTATTTTTCAGCGCGCGCAATCAGCATGCTGGTTGCCTGCTCGTCGATCTCCGCTTGCGCCAACATCAGCGGTTTGGGCGGCAGCAGCGAATATGGCTGCAAGGCCCCGCAAGGCGTCCGCTGCGAATCGGTCTCCGGCAACTATTACAACGCGCTCCAGAACAATCTGCCGTCGCAACGTGAACGTCGCGAGGCGCATGCCGCATCGAATGTCAACTCACGCACGCCGGCGGCGCATGCGGAATCTGTCCCAGCGACGAAAACCCCAACGCTCGGGAAAACGACGACGGACACCGCCTCTCCCTTGCGTGCCCAGGCCCGCGTGCTACGGCTCTGGTTCAAACCGTGGGAAGACGTCGACCGGGATTTGTATGACCAGGGCTTTGTATATGTGCAGATCGATAACGGCCGCTGGCTGATCGACCATGTGCAGCAGCGCATTCGCGACGCCTATGCGCCGATTCTGCCGCCGCGCTCGGCGACGCTGCCATCTGCCACGCCAACCAGGCCGGCCGATCCCCGTCTTTCCGGCAGCGGTACACCCACCAGCAATTCCGGCCCGTCCGCCACTGCACCGAAGCCACTGCCCGGGACAGCCAACTTGCCCGACAACGACGGCCAATGACTCCACGAGCGAGGAAATCATCATGTTCGAATCCCTTCGTACAGGATTGCTCGACGCAGCCGGCAGCGCGCACATCGGCAGCCTATTTGGGCTGGATGAGCGCGACGAATCGCCCGCCGAGCAATTCGCCAGTTGGCTGCCGTATTCCGCCTATATCGGCGACGAAGCCATCTTCGTCAACCGCGACAGCCTCGGTTTCATGCTGGAGATCATGCCGCAGTCCGGCGCGGACGAACGCATGGTCGAAGTGCTGATTTCGCTGTACGCGACCTGCCCCAAGGGGGCAGGCATCCAGTTTCACCTGTTTGCCTCGCCGCACGTGCGCAACCTGCTGCGCCGCTATGCCAACCTGCGCACGGAAGATGAGGACCAGGTCGAAAAAGCCAGGCACTGGGGCCGTCCGGCACGCAATGACAACCTGTTTCGCCGGCTCGCACGCCAGCGCGTCGCCCATCTGCTGTATGGAGCGCAAAAGTCGATGACCGCCGGATTCCATTACACCGTCCGCGATTTCCGGCTGATGATGAGCGTCGCGCTGCCCGGCAGCTCCGAAGACTTGAACCGGCGCGACGAACTGATCGCGCTGCGCGAAGCCATGTCCACCACCTTGCGCGCGGCGTCGCTGCCCAACCGTACCTGCGACGCGGCGGACCTGATCAACTGGTGCTCGCTGTTTACCAATCCGGACCGCATCTCGCGCACCGGCACGCCGGATCTGCACTACGACGACGGCCGCGAGATCCGCGACCAGATCGTCGATTTCGACACGATCCAGGATGCCCATGCCAACGGGCTGCGCCTGTGGAAGGAAGGCGATTCCTGTGCGCTGGAAGCACGGTTCTATTCGATCAAATCCTTCCCGGAGCGCTTCGCGCTGTGGCAGATGGGCTCGCTGATCGGCGATCTGATGCAGCCGGCGCTCCAATACAACTCGCCGTTCCTGTTGACCATGGGGGTCCATGTGCTCGACCCCAACATCACGAAAACCGCGGTCACCGCCAACCACGTGCGGGCGACGCAGAATGCGCAGAGCAAGATGGCGGCGGTCATGCCCGACGTCAACAAGAAGCTGAAAGATTGGAACGCCGCCGCCGACGCGATCGACGTCGGCGGCGCGCTGGTCAGCATGTATCACCAGCTCGCGGTGTTCACGCCGCCTGGCAAGGCCGTTGCGGTCGAGGAAACCGCGAAAGCGATCTGGCGCGCGCGGGGGTTTGAGCTGAATGCCGACGTGTACATGCACCGTCAGGCATTGATCGCCAGCCTGCCGATGACCTTGTCCGAACGATTCCATCGGGATCTGAAGAAGATGCGGCGCGTCACGCGCAAGACCATGGCCAACGCGATCCATCTTGCGCCCCTGATCGCCGAATGGCGCGGCACCCGCACGCCGACGCTGGTGTTCGGCGGACGGCGCGGCCAGTTGATGACGCTGGACCTGTACGACAACGACCTGGGCAATTACAACTTCGCGATCATCGGCGCGCCCGGCTCCGGCAAGTCGGTGCTGATGAACGAGATGGCGTGGTCGTATCGGGCGATCGGCGCCAAGATCTGGATGCTGGACCTGGGGCGCTCGTTCGAGAAACTGTGCCGCAAAGCGAAAGGCACCTATATCGAATTCCGGCCCGATATCGATATCTGCCTCAATCCGTTCTCGACCGTGCAGGACATCAACGAGGACATCGACATGCTGGTGCCGGCGATCGCCAAGATGGCGTCGATGCAGCACACGCTCGAAGAAGTGCAATACAAGGCCATCTCGGCAATGAGCCTGAAGCTGTACCGGGAATACGGGCGCGACCTGACAGTGACTGCCCTGCGCGACGCGTTCAAGACCGGCACGATCGAGGAACTTGGCGTCGTCAACGATCCGCGCGTGCGCGATCTGGCGATCATGCTGAACCCCTACGCGAAGGGCGGCCAGTACGAGCGCTTCTTCGAGGGCAAGAGCAGCATCGATTTCTCCAACGACTTCATCGTCATCGAGAACGAGGAATTGAAGCGCAAGCCGGACCTGCACGCGGTGGTCAACATCCTGCTGCTGTACCAGATCACCGGCGAAATGTACCTGACGCGCAACCGCAAGAAAGTGCTGTTCATCGACGAACTGAAGCAGCAGCTCGGCGACATCGGCGCCAACGATCCTGTCAAGGCGGCGGTGGTCGAGGAAGCGGCGCGCCGCGCCCGCAAATACGGCGGCGCCCTGGGCACCGCGACGCAAAGCGCCGACGACTACTACGGCTCGGCGCAGATGGAGGCCGCGTTCAACTGCTCCGACTGGGTGTTCCTGCTACGGCAGAAAAAGGAATCGATCGAGATGCTGGACCGCAAAGGCCGGCTGACGATGGACGAATCGAAAAAGCGCCTGCTCAATTCCCTGCGCACCGAGCCCGGCGTGTTCTCCGAAGTCTATATCTCGTCGCCCGTGGGGGAAGGCGTGGCCCGCAACATCCTCGATCCGGCCACCCATTTGCTGTTCTCGAACAAGCTGGAAGACAACGCGCCGATCGACGAGCTGCGCGCACAAGGCTACAGCATCGATGACGCGATCACCGAACTGCTGCGTCAGCGGGGGCATGCGCTATGAAAACTCTCCTCTTTCATAGCACCGTCACCCTGTTTCTGGTCGCGCTCGTACTAGTCGCTTACGACCGTCAGGTGGCGCGCCCGGCGCAGCTGGTCGGCATCGTCGATGTGGGCGAGGTCTACCGGCTGAAGGAAGCCGAGTTCACGCAGCAGCTCACCAAAGCCGCAACGGACGATGAGCGCCAGAAGGCGTTGGACATGGCGCGCCAGTTCGCGCAGCGGCTTCCCCTGGCATTGGAAGAACTGCCGCGCGACTGCCGCTGCCTCGTGCTCGTGCGCACCTCGGTTGCCGGTACGCCGCCGAACGCGGTCGATCTGACGGCGCTGCTGAAGCGCAAGGTGAATCTGCCATGATCGTCGATCCCTCCACGCTCGGGCCGCGGACGGCGGGCGGCAATCCGCTGCGCCGCACGTTCCGCGCATTTTCACGCTTGTTCGAAGACTCCCTGCGCCACGCGCGCCGCCATTGGGTTCTCTATACGCTGGTGTTCGCCATCTGGGGGCTGGCGTTCGTGCGCGTGTTCGTCGACCCGATGCCGCGCGTGCCGGTTCTCTTCAACTGGACAGCCAGCGTTCCCTACACGGTCGCGCTGGTGCAGTACGGACAGCGGCAACCGCTCAAGCGCGGCGATTTCATCGTCTACACGTTCGACGGCGAGGCAAAGCGCATGTATCCGGGCCTGCGCGCGCAGCCGTTTTTCAAGCGGATTCGCGGGATACCCGGGGACCGCGTGACCGTCGTTGACCGCCAGGTATTCGTGAACGGACTGCCCGTGGGGTTCGCGAAAACCGTCACCTTCGATCGCCGCCCGCTCGCCCCGATCACGGAAACGGTGATTCCGGCCGGTTACTTCTACGTGCAAGGCACCCATCCCGACAGCTTCGATTCACGCTATCGCGAAAGCGGCCTCGTACGCGCGGACCAGGTCATCGGCAAGGTCATTCCCTTGTTCTAACGGAGCCCATCATGCGCAGGACATTCCTTCTGATCGCGCTGTTCTTCTCCGCTGCTGCCGCGCTGGCTGGGAGCGAGACAGCGACGCCAATGCAAAACGATATCCCTCTGGCCGCCTATCTGGACACGCTGGAACGGATCGCGCCAGCGGCGCGCGAGGGCGCCGACGTCTACCTGGCTGCGTTTCGGCAGCGCTGCGGGCGGCCTCTCAAGACGGTCGAATTGCGCAGGGCGTTCGCGGATGGATCAGGCGATCCGGTGCTGATGGCGATGGTACTTGCCGCCTTCCAGCGCGACACCCCGAAGCTTCAGCGTCTTGCCGACGGCATTTCATGCGCACGGAGGATGTGAACCATGGCGTATCGCGTTCCCCTGTTCATGCTCGCCGGTGCACTTGCCGTCTGCAGTCTTGCGCAAGCCACCGATCTGGGCGTGATCGGCCCGGTCTACCCGATCGCAGAGCCCCATCTGCTCGATTTCATCCGGCAGCGCCTGCAGGAGAAGGAGCGCAGCGGAGAACTGAAGAAATTGGAAGAACAAGCGCGCGCACGCGGTACCGATGCCGTCACCCATCCAAAACCGGTTGCAGGCATCAAGCCGGCGGAAACGGCCCGCACCTTCTATTTCGATCCAACGTTCACGCTCGACCGCAATGTTTTTGACGACAAGGGCAACCTGCTGTTCGCTGCCGGGACGCAGAAGAACCCGCTCGAAGTCGTCGCCCTGTCCAAGCACCTGCTGTTTTTCGATGCGCGCGACAAGCGGCAGGTGACGCGGGCGCGCGAGCTGATCGCGTTCTACCGGGGCCGCAAGGTGTCCATGAAACCCATCCTGGTCGGCGGCTCCTACCTCGACCTGATGAAGTCATGGCGCACGCCGGTGTACTACGACCAGCAAGGCTTGCTGACGCGTCGCCTGGGCATCACGCAGGTGCCCGCGATCGTCTCGCAGGACGGCCTGCGCCTACGTATCGATGAATTGGTGCTCCCATGAAAACACTGTCCCACCTTCTTCTCGCTCTTGCCTTGGCGATGCCATTCAGCGGCGTGCACGCGCAGATCGCGACCTGCACCGGCAAATTTCCGAACCCGATCACCGACATTTGCTGGAGCTGCATCCTGCCGATTTCGATCGGCGGCGCGCGCATCGCCAACTTCGGCGGCCAGGAGGATATCGACAACCCGTCCAGCCCCGTCTGCAGCTGCGGCGTCAATCCAACCATCGGCTTGTCGATCGGCTACTGGGAGCCGGCACGGCATGTCGAGGTGGTCCGCAAGCCTTTCTGCCTGGTCTCGCTCGGCGGCATCGACCTCGACCCCGGCATTCCGGCGCCGGAAGCCGCCCGGTTCACCCGCTCCGAAGGCGATGGCGACGGGGGCAGCTTCTACCAGGCGCACTACTACGTGAATCCGGTGATGTACTGGCTGGGCGTGATCACGGATTTTCCTTGCATGGAGCACGGTTCCTTCGACCTGGCCTACCTGACCGAGGTCGATCCGCTGTGGAACGACGACGAACTGACGCTGATTCTGAACCCGGATGCCGTGCTGTTCGCCAATCCGGTCACCGTTGCCGCCTGCGCCGCCGATTGCGTCGCGGCTTCCGTCGGTTTCGGCATCCGCGATCTGTTCTGGTGCGCCGGCTGCCAGGGCAGCATCTATCCGCTCGATGGCCACGTGCCCTACCACATGGGCGGCGTGCGTACCGCGGCACTGCTGGCGCAACGGCTGACCGCCAAGATGCACCGCGAGCTGCTTGCCTGGGGCTGGCACGGCAGCGCCGGGCTGTGCGGACCGTACTTCCTGCCGGTGATGGACAAGACCGCCTACAAGACGCAGCTGACCTATCCCATTCCTAACACCGACAAGATCGATGGCAAATGCTGCCAGCCGTTCGGCCGCACCACCGTGCTGTGGGGCGCGGGCAAGGAATACCCGGTCCGCGGCGAAGACTTCGCGTTCATGTTGTTCAGAAAAAGGAATTGCTGTGTCGGCTTCTAACCCATCCCTGTACCCGGCCTGCGCCGCGGCTTTGGCGGCCGTTCTCGTGACGACTACTCCGTGCATGCACGACGCGCTGGCGCAAGGTAGTCCCGTTGTCACCGATGCCGATATCGAGCGTGCCAGACGCAGCCAGCCGGTGATTTCCGACGACGATATTGCACGCGCACAGAAGAAGCACCGCATGCCGACCGAAAGTGAGCTTATTCGGGTACCGGTTCCAGCAGCACCCATGCTCGACGCGCTTCCGTCGCCCAGTGCCGCGCGCACGATCGACCTGGGAGCATTGGCGAAAGGCTATGAAGTCGATGCCGAGCGAATGGCCTCTGCACAAGGAATCCAATCCGGCCCCCGATTGCTGGTCTTTGTCAGCTTTTCCATGCCTGAGCGCACGTTGCAGCGGCTCGTCGACCAGACAGCCAAGGCGCAAGCCTCGCTGGTCATCCGCGGCTTCGTCAATGGATCGCTGCGGGAAACCGTCGCGCGCGCGCAGGGACTGATTGGCAACCGCCAAGTTGCCTTTCAAATCGATCCGCAGGCCTTTGACCGTTTCGCCGTCGTCAAGACGCCGACCTTCGTGCTGGTGCAGGGCGACGCCCAAGGGCAAGCGTGCGGCGCCGGTCTCTGCTTTCTTCCCGATGCATTCGTCGCGACCTCGGGCGACGTAAGCCTGGATTTCGCGCTCGAATTCATCGAGCGCGGAGCACCGCGATTCGCCAGGGACGCACGCCGCTATCTGAAGAACATCAGGGGCTAGCCATGCGCAATCTGATGGTCTCCCTCCCCCTCTTCCTCTTTTGCTGGACACAGCCCCTGGCGATCGCCGGCCCGCACGAGGATGGCATCGACGCCGGCAATGCGGCCAATGCATTCATCCGCGGCACCGTTAACCAATCCAGCGCAACGAGCGTGGTTCCCGGCTACACCAGCACACCACCGGAAAGAACGTATTATGGCCAACCGAACTTGTCCGGCCAGGCGAACGCGCGTCTTGCCCATTGCGCGCTCGCTCCGGGCGATCCCGTGTGCGAAGCGCAGCTGGGTGCGATCCATTCCGCCAACACGCTCAGGGAAGCGGTCACCGCTTACGATCCGGGTGTCGCACGGGCGAAGGAGATCGCGCGCAATCCCTCCCTCGCGCTCGGCAGCCTCGCGGCGTACTACGCCGGTTGCACCACAACCGACGTCGCTGCTCCGGCGACAACCCAGCCCCGCCTATGCCGTCGCTACGCGGGAGTCGACACCTATCAATGCTCACGGACCTTGACCGTTGGCACGGAGCGCAGTGTGAATTGCAATCCAGGCGACTGGTTTGCCCATGCCGGCGCCGGCAGTTCAGGCTTTGAGGTCCAGTGCCTGCCTGAGCGGCCTGACACAGCCCAGCATTTCCGCATCACGCAGTCTGGCGATCCTGTCGCTTTTTTTGACGCCGATTTGACGGTGCCCCGTGTGTTCCCGGAGCGCGCGGCCGATCTCGGGGTTGTCGGCAACGCCAGCATGGCGGGAACACCCGCCCATCTTTGGGTATGGCTTGCCGATACTTCGTGTACTTCGACGACGTGTACGGCAACCGCCCTCATCGCCCCCGACCGCCATGAAGTTTGTCCAGGCGAAGGTGAATCCGGAGCAACCTGCACCACGTTGGCACCGTTCAATCGCGTCTATGCCGCATGCCCTACCGGGCAACAGCATGGCGGAGCGATCCAGCGCACGTCAGGGCCGGCGCAAGCCCAACCTGCGCCGACAGCAGCGCCCATCGTGATCGAATACTACGGCGCCTCCTCAATCTGGGGGTATGCGAGCGGCAGCGGCGCTCAGGTGGCCCGACCGGCGCCGGCCGTGTTCGCGTCGGCGCTGCCCGCCACCGCCCGGTTCGACGTGCGCAATGAAGGCGTGAGCGGCTCCACCGCCTGCGAACTGCTGCGCGGCGCCGATGGCAGACATCAGCCATGGGACCAGCAAATGGCCGCGTCCACAGCATCATTCGTCATCATCGCCCACGCGATCAACGATCAGTGGAAAGAGAGTCTGTCCGAATACAGCATGTGTCTCACCCAGCTTGCGCAGATCGCACAACAGAACGGCAAGCAAGTCATCTTCGAAACCCCGAACCCCACCAGGGATAGCGGCCCGGGCGGACTGGACGTGTATGTGCAGGCGATGCGAGACGTCGCGTCACAGGAACAGGTGCCGGTGATCGATCAGTACGCGTATCTGACCAGCTACCTGGCAGGTCGGAGTCCGTACACGATCGCCCCGGACGGAGTGCATCCATCCGAGGCCGTCTATGAAATGAAAGGAAAGTATGCAGCCGAGGTGTTTGGCAGCCTGTTCCCGAACCTCGCCGGTTCCGGATCCCCGGCCGCCACGCTGGACGAATCAAGGTGCTATATCCCGTCGAGCACCCCAACGTCGATCGCCGGCACCGATCTGACCGGAACGTTTTCGGCAACGTACTGGTTTCAGGCCGATCCGCGCGCCGTGCTCGGCTGGCAAAGGAATCCTGCAACCCCGCTGCCGATTCCCGAAATGACGCTCAGCTATACCAAACCCGCGACGCAGGTCACCGAAGGAGAGCGCTGGGAAGATCAGTGTCCCGTCCTTGCATCCGGCGGGCGCTGCACCCTCGCGACTGCCGACGTGTGCGTCGATGGACCGTCCACCAAGCGCATCGACGGCCGGGATGTGACTCGCGCTTGCTGGCGGTATGAGAGAACCTTGTCCTGCAACAGCGGCGCGCCGATCAACGAGTGCGCGCGGCTGGCGGCATCCGGCTGTACCCCTGCCGCCTCATCCTGCCAGCAGATGAATACGGCAACCGGCGTTTGTGAAGTGTTCCAGGATACCTACCACTGCCCAGTCCCGGCGCAGACAACGACTTCGGCTAGCAATTGCCCGGGCAATGTGTTTTGCCTCGGTGCCAGTTGTTTCAATACTTCCTACACCAACGATGCCGACTTTGCCCGTTCGATGACGTATATGGAAGCGGCGCGCGAAGCCGGCGTGTATCTCGACACCGACCGCATGCAAGTCTTCAAAGGCGAACGCAACCGCTGCCGCGATCGCCTGCTGACCAATTGCTGCACGTCGGACAGCGCCGGCGCCGACATGACCAATCGGTCGGTACTGGGTGTCGGCTCACGCTTGGTCTACGACGTGTTGATGAATTCGGACAATCGGCAATTCATTTACCAGGGAGTCCATGCGCTGCTGACCGGCGCCGGCTTCAATGGCAGCTTCACCTCATACGGCGTAACGGTGGCGGTCAACGGCACTGCGCTGCCCGCCGGGTCTGTCACCCTCTTTACGGGCGAGAGCATCGCGATCGCCTTCGATCCCTGGTCGCTTGCCGTCACCGCCGTCATGTATGTGATTACCTCGGCGACATCATGCGATGAAGAGGAAGGCAAACTCGCAATGAAGGAAGGGGCGCATTTGTGCCATTCCGTCGGCACCTATTGCTCATCCTGCTTGCGTATCCTGGGAAGATGTGTGTCCTGCATCACGCACTCGACGTCCAAATGCTGCTTCAACTCCGTGCTGTCGCGCATCGTCAATGAGCAAGGGCGCCGCCAGATCGGCAAGGACTGGGGTAGCGCAGAAAACCCCGATTGCTCCGGATTTACGGTCGCGCAATTGCAATCGCTCGATTTTGCGGCGATGGATCTGACCGAGTTCTATGCCTCCATCGTTCCGGACATGCCCGCCGCGTCCGATATTGCGCGCATACGCTCTTCGGCTGCAACCCGCGTTTCCCAGTTTGTTGAGGATCCCCACCAAATGCGGCCGGTCATGCCGCCGCGCGTCCAAACGCCCCCGCCACCGGTAGGACCGACACCGCTTCCGCCTGGGCAGACGCCCGGACCGCGCCCGTCACCGCCGCCCACGAACGGCAACGTGTCGCCCTATGGGCAAGACCCGTCGCTCTATACGTCGACCTTCGCCGAGGAATTCGAAAACGGCCTGGATCCCGGTCTCTGGAACGACGCGATCTGGTATGAAGACTCGAACCCGACGAGAAACTACACGGTCGAGGATGGCGTTCTGAAAATATGGCCGGAACGCGATGCAAGCGGGCGGTTCTTCAATCGCACCATTGATACCGACGGCAAGTATTACCAGACCTATGGCTATTTTGAGGTCGAAGCGAAACTGCCGCAAGGCAAAGGCACTTGGCCTGCCTTCTGGCTATTCAACCATATCGGTGACCGCCGGCCCGAAATCGACGTCATGGAAGCCTATGCCGGCGGCCTGGCTCCTTGGGGCTTCACTGACGGCAACGGCGTGGCGCATCCGCAAGCCTATGCGCCGACAGTATGGAAAGGCGACTACGAAGGACAGCTGGTCGGTTCGCGCCAATACGATACGGGCATGGACCTGTCGGCCGGTTTCCATAAGTACGCAGTGAAGTGGGAGCCGAACAAGCAGACCTTCTATTTCGATGGCCAGGAAGTGCTGACGCTCAACGTCACCATGTCCGACCCGATGTATCTCATGCTGGATTTGTGGTTCGGCAGCGCGAGCGGCGAGCCGGACGGGTCGACGCCGACCGGCAAGGCGAATTCCTACGAGGTCAACTACGTCAGAGCCTGGAGTTTCAAATGAAACTGCGCCATATCGCCATGCTGTTCGTGATCGCGTTCGCTGCCGATGGCCAGGCATCCCCTGTCCTGCGCACGCCCGTGACGGACCCGCGCCCCTTGCTGATTGCTGCCATCGATTCGCCCACCGGCGAGGCGCATGGGGTACTGACGGGCGACACCGCTGACGTGATCAACCGGAAATTCCAATCCAAAACGCCCATCTTGATCGACGTAACCACCGAAAAGCGCTATGCGCAAGCCGGCTGCAGCCGTCTGAAGGTGCGTTTCTGGCAAGACGACGTGCGGCTGCCCGGGGCGGCCACGCCGCGCACGCAGACGATCGAGTTCGGCATCAATTATTGCCGCGACGGACAGCCTCCGCGTTCCCTTTCATGAAGGCGGACACCATGAAGATTCTCGTTGCGATGGTGACGACAGCATTCGCGGTCACCGCGATCGCGCAAATTCCGGTGCCACAAACCGCCGGTCGCGCGCCTGCCTCCTCCTACTGGACCGATAGCCAGCGCGGATGGCATTTCTACGAAGACCCTGAACCGGAACCTGTTGAGCAACCCTTGCCAAAGGCGGCACCGGGGCAGGCCGAGCCGCAAAAGCCGCCGGAAATCGCCCAGTTCGAGCACCTCCAAAAGACATTGGAGGAATACCGCAATGTCGCGATCATCAACCCCAGCGAAGCGAACGTCCGCCGCTACATGGAACTCGAAGCCCGGATTGTGAACCAGGCCTCCCTCTTTGCCGACGTCGCGCAACGGGTGGCCTGGGCGACGCCGGAGCTCGATCCGACGCTGCACGGCCGTCCGGTCAATGCAAAAGCTCTGGAAGTCTTCGAGCAGGGCCAGTTAGAAGCACGTTCACGCTCGGTCGCCGCATTGGCCAAGGATCACGTCCTGTTCTTTTTCTTCCGCAGCGACTGCCCGTATTGCCACGCATTTGCGCCGACGCTGGCGGCCTTTCAGGCAAGGCACGGAATCACCGTCGTTCCCATCAGCGTGGACGGTGGGGGCATTCCCGGCTTTCCCAACCCGCGGCGCGACAACGGCATTGCGCGCACGCTGCATGTCACCCAAGTTCCGGCCGTGTTCCTGGCCCAGCCGTTCACCGGAAAGATTTCACCGATCGGATTTGGCGTGCTCTCGGAGTCGCAACTGCTTGAGCGCATTTCCATCGTGTCGAGCCCGTCATCCGAAGCCATGGTGCCGAGCACCACCAGACAGATCTCGCTGCAGAGTTCGTCACGTTGAGGAGCATGCCATGCCCGCCAAATCCTTCAGAAGTGCTGTCGTCATCGTCACCGCCTGGTCGCTAACGCTGACTCCGCCGTCGCTGTACGCCGCCGATCTGAACGGGGAAGTCGACAACATGTTCAACAGCCTCGGCGCAATCGGCAATTACACGGCTCCCGGCGCCTTCCGGGGCCAGACGTTCAACACCTATGCGGGCGGCAGTCTGTTCCTGCGGGCGCCCAACAAGGTATACCAATTGGCCGCGATCCAGTTCCCCAGCGCCAAGGCGGGCTGCGGCGGCATCGACGTGTTCGGCGGATCGTTCTCGCATATCTCCGCGACCGAGTTCAGGAACATGTTGCGCAACATTACCGCCGCGCTGCCCGGCATCGCGTTCCAGCTCGCGCTGGAATCGGTATCGCCCTTGCTCGGCGGACTGACGAAGTGGGCGAAAGGGCTGGAAACCTGGATCAACAATGCGCGCATCAACTCGTGTGAAACCGCGAAGGCGCTGGTCAGCACCGCCGCCGAATCGATCGGCTACAGCTCGCAGGAAGCGTGCGCCGACATCGCCATCGAGATGGGCCTGGAAACCGACCGCGATGCCGCACGGCGGCGATGCGCCACCGATCGAGCCGGCATCCTCGCCGGCGCACGCGCATCGACCGATCCCAATGTGCGGAACAAGGCGCCCTTCGTCGGCAACCTGACTTGGAAAGCGCTGCAACTGGCCGGAACTTACCTCGACGACCAGGAACGAGAACTCATCATGAGCATGGTCGGCACGGTCATTTTCTATCCGGACGAATCCGGCCAGGCGCCCGCACCAATCGCGCCCACACTGACCTCCATCAGCCATCTTCTGTATGGCCAGGCGAATGCCGCCGCCGGAAACGTCACCCAGCACCTGCTCAAGTGCAATAACTACACCGACTGCGATGCGGTGACCATCGACACCACGTATGTCCACACGCCGTTTACAACGCGCGTCGAAAACATGATGCGCTCCATCGCATCACGGATCGCGACACGGTCCCCGATCCCCAACAACTCCGCCGAAGTCGGCTTCGTCAACCAGACCACGGAACCCGTCTACAAGATGCTCTCGATCGGCTCCACCATTCCGGGTTCGGGTCTGGCGGACAGCCTCATTACCCAGTACCGGGACGTCATCGCCGCCGATTATGCGTATGTCTTTTTGGAACGGAATCTGCGCGTCGGCATGGCGGCATTGGACAAGGACTACCTGCTGGCCAACACGCAGCGCGAGCAATCCGCCGACATTCGCAAACGCGCGCAAGCCCTGCTCTTGCAGATCGCGCAGGAAAAGAACCTCCTCTACCAAAAAGTCGGGTCGTTCCGGGCGGTGTCATCGCATCTCGAACAATTGGAGCGCCAACTACGCAGCAGCATGCCGCAGCACGTGATGGACCTGTTGGGGCAACAGGCCGCTGCCGTCGGCCGGTGAACGCTGTGATCTCATCGATTGGGGCGACATCATGTGGGAAATCTTTGCCTACCAAAATTCGGACAGCCTGTTTGGCATCTTCAATGCGATCGCCGCCATTCGGGGCGCGGACACTTACCTGAGCGCCATTGCCGGCGTGGTGTTTTGCGGCTTTATCGCCGCCCTGCTCGCGTATGCGTTCGCGCCGCAAAAGCTGCAAGGCTGGCAATGGCTGGCTTCCGTCGTGCTCGTGTACTCAGTCCTGTTCGTGCCGCGCGTGACCATCGGCATTGTCGACAAGACCGGCGGGGCGCCGGTAAAGGTAGTCGATAACGTTCCCTTCGGCATTGCTCTGTTCGGCGGTCTCACCAGCACCATCGGCAATACGCTCACCGAATTATTCGAAATGGCATTCCAGGTAATTCCCGGGAACGGCAGCCTGCCCAGCGAGCTGACCTATCAAAAGAATGGTTTGTTGTTCGGTAATCGACTGATCCGAGATGCGGGCAATGTGGTTTTCCAGGACCCGAATTTCCGCACCGATCTGATCAATTTCATCCATAACTGCACCATGTATGACCTGATCGACGGCACGATTGACCCGACTGTCTTTTCGCGATCCGATGACGTCTGGAGCATGATGTCCAACCCGAACCCCGCTCGCTTCACCACGCTGACCAGAGGCGGCGGCACAGTGGACACAGATACCTGTCCTAACGCCTACAACGATCTGAACGGCAGGATCCCGGCACAGATCAACAGCATCCAGGACAAGCTCGCGGGCCAGTTGAATCCGACCCTGCCCGGTCCCGCAGCCGCCGCCGTGATCGCCACGCAAATCCAGCAGGCGTACCTCAAGAACGGCATTGCCAACGCCGCAGCGACTACCGCCGACATCATTCGTCAGAATGCCGTGATCAATGCGATCAACGATACCAGCCGGATCATCGGCCAAAAGACCAACGATCCGGCATCGATGATGCTGGCGGTCGGCCGCGCGCAGGCAACTGCTCAGACCAATGCGGCATGGATCAACAACGGCAAAATTGCCGAACAAGCGTTGCCGGTGGTGCGGAACGTCGTCGAAGCCCTGGCCTATGCGATGTTCCCGATCGTGGTGCTCTTGCTGTTTTTGACGAGCGGGCGTGAAACGATGATGGCCCTCAAGAACTATATCGCCGTGCTGATCTGGATTCAGCTGTGGCCGCCTCTGTACGCCATCCTCAACTATATGGCCAGCATCTATGCCGCGTCCGAGCTGTCCGCCGCTGCCAACGTAGGCGGCGGATTGAAAGCATTGTCGCTCCTGACGGCGTCTTCCATTTACTCGAACGCCATTTCTTCCGAGGCAGTGGTCGGATACCTGACCATCAGCATCCCCTTCATCGCGTGGGCGGCACTAAAACGCATGGAGAACTTCGGCAGTGTCGTGGTCGGCGGGCTGTCCACATTGCAATCCGCCATTACCGGGTCGACAGGTTCTTCAGCCATTGGCAATGTCAACATGGGGAATGTCGCCATGGACCAGATGCAGCTCGCGCCGAATCGCACGTCGGCCTTCATGAGCAGCATGCAAAGCGATATCACGGGAAACACCGTCACGTCGAATGTTCTCAACGGCCGCACCGCCGTCAATCTTTTGCGCAACCAAGGCTTCGCTTCCCGGGTGGTGTCAATGCGGGTGTCGGAACAGGATGTGACCGAAGCCAACAGGCAGGCCGACGCCGCTCGCAGCGAGGCGATTTCCGCCAACGTGGAGCGCTCGGCGGTATTGGCCGATGCACTTACCAAAGGCATCGCCAAGTATCGCTCGTCACGCAGCAGTGGCGGAACGTCGTCCAGCAGTTTCGAGGAAGTGGGTGAAAACCTGAGTCGCCTTGACCAGATCACCAAGGGAGTGGCAGAAAGAACCGGGCTATCGCAATCCCAGGTCGCCCAGATTGCATTTGGCGCGGCAGGTCATGTCGGCGCATCGACGTCATTAGCGGGGGCGGAAATCAAGGCCAATGCCGGTAAAACATACCAGTCCGCCCTTACGGGTGAACAGCAAAAGGTGCTGGGATCAATGACCGCCGAGCAGATCGCCGCATTCAAGCAGTTTGGTGACCGTGTATCCCGGGATGCAAGCTTCGTCAATACGATCGGAACGGACTCCAAGGAAGCGAAGGATATGTCTGCACGCCTTGCTACCGCCACTTCGAGATCGGAGCGTGCTGACGCCACGCTCGCCCAACGAACGGCGTTTGCCGAGCGACTGTCCAGCGCTCGCGAGCGCGGGGAAACGATTTCGATCGACATCGCGCAGGATCCGCATAACGTCGAGATGTTCATGCGCTATGCAGAACAGTACGGCGGCAATAGCGCTGCAGCGTTCGCACTGTTCGAAGCGGAACTGGCACGCCAGGGACTACGCCCCAATCGCATCTTCTCGGATGGAACCGCGCTGCCTACTTCATTCGAGGATATACGTGCGCAGTACGACCGGAACACGACAGATCCACGCTTGAATACCGATACGGCGGCGATCAATCGCGAGCATCGCAAGCAAGTCTTGCGCTTCGACACATCTGTTCCGAGTACCGCAGGCTCTACAAAGCCCTCGGAAATCCGAGACGATATTCAGGCGCACGGTGTGGAAATTCGCAAACAGACCGATTCGGTGAGTCAGGAATTTGATACGAAAGCGGAAATCGCCAAGACTCCTGACGGAACGCTCGCGTCGAAGAAGTCTTTGCTGAAACAAACCGGGAAGCAGGTCGCGCAGGATGCCGGCGCTACCTTCGACATTGCCAAAGACGCCGTGAAAGATTTGTTGAATAAAAAGTAGCCGTCCCGTCGCTAGAGCTTATCCGGATCAAATTGATGAATCCCATGCTCCGGCTCCAGTGGGCTAGTCAGCGGTGGCCGGCCTTTATCCCGCCAATAATTCCTTGCCAGATCTTCTTGCGTAACACCAAGACCAGCGAGTGCATCATCGTCGGACTTAAGCGCCCGGCCCTTCTTGCCAATGCGAGCAATCGCGCCGCCAACTGCCACTCCGGCGAGCGCTCCGATGGACATCATTACTATTTTCAATCCCACGTCATCTGAGATTGACGTGAACAGGCCGATGACCGCACCGACCGCCGTTCCGATCCAAATAGGTAGTTTCTTCATGTGAAATCGTCCACAGTTTCGCAACTACATTGCTAAAAAATTATCAGCCAATTCACCGATTTGCAAGCATTCGTTAGGTTCTTTTGCGCGTTTTTCCCTTATCGCAAAACGACAATATGCTCTGGTATGCTCTATGCCAACATAACTATTCTTGCAATAAGGCAAAATGGCGCAACAAAAACAAATCTCGAATACCACGCTCGCGCTACTTGCCTATTGGCGCGCGGCACTCGCGGATAGCTGCCTTTCTCATCCGACCATTCCCGAGGATTGCGAACCCATCCAGATCGGCCAAAACGAGCACGGCTTGTGGCGGGTCACGGAAGCGCCGGACAACTGGATCGAATCGACTTTTTCAGCCAGCAAAATGAACAAGGAGGAAGACGGCAACGCACGCAAGCCGATTCCACTGTTGCTGATCCCAGCGCTGCTGGTTCCAGAAAGCGTGCACGGCATCAAACGCCGCGGAGCGGAATCGGAAGACAGCCTTGCCCCTTTATGTATTCCCTGCATGCTCACGCCGGAAGGAGCGCTGCTGGCGGATACGGAACGTCTGCCATGGATACCGCGCAAACTGCTTGAACCAAGCCACAAGTTTGTCACGGTTGGACTCCTGGCCGAACTCGACAAGTACTTGACGGAACTCACCAACAAACCCGACGCCTTGTCCGACACCCTGGCAATCGCCGAGGAACTGTTTGCGCAAGTCACCGGATGCCGGCTGGCGCTGCTTGCGCGCGATTCCGACGACGAAGCGCCCGCGCCGCCGCTAGACATTGAAGACCACGCCGTCATCGACGGCTGGTTCGGCGTTCCCTACGAACCGCCGATCATGGCCCGGCACATCATTCGCCTCTACGATCTGCTGGCCGAGGCGCAGACGGCAACGCCGCTACTTGAAGCGCTGGCCCACATGCCGGATCGGCGGACGCAGCCGCCGATGCCGCTCGCGCAATCGGCGCCCCGCTACAAGAAGATCGTCGGCCACATCCACCGGAAATATCCGCTGTCTGCATCGCAGCATGAGGCAATGGTGGAAATGCTCGGTCTGAAAGACGGCGAAGTCCTGGCTGTCAACGGCCCACCCGGCACCGGCAAAACAACGCTGCTGCAAAGCGTGGTGGCGCAGGAATGGGTCATGGCCGCGATCAACGATCAGCCCTGCCCCATCATTGCAGCGACATCCACCAACGTCAAAGCGGTGGAAAACGTGCTGGACAGTTTTGCCAAGTTGGGCAATGAAACCGCGCACGAGCGCTGGCTGCCGGACATCGGCGGCTTCGGGCTGTTTCTGGCCTCGGCGTCGCGCGACTCCGAACACCCTACCTACAACGGCCCGAACGAACATCACTTCATCCGGATCGAAACACCTGATTGGGTCAAGAATGCCAAAGACCACTATCTGAAACAGGCAAAAAAACTCTCCCTGCTGGACGGGAAGACAGAGACGGTGGATGATGTGACCGGCGGTCTGCGCAAGCTCTTGCGCGCTTATCACAAGTATTTGCAGGATGTGGTGGCGCAGCGTTACCGGATCTTCGACTTCACTGGCACGGACGAAACGATCGGTGCATTGACCGGCCTAAAGCAAGCAATCTCGGCTTGCCAGCGGCAAATCAGCGCGGCGGAAAAGGAAATCGCGCAAGCCGAATGCATCCTGCAGGATTGCGCAGCGCTGAAGGCCAGCGAGCAAGCGCAACATGAGCGCAAGCTGCAGGAGATCAAAGATACTGAACTGGCATGGAACACGTATCTGTCTTCACTGCGTTCATTGTTGCTGGATCTGATGGCCATCATTCCTCCGCTCAAACGCTGGCGCAATGCGCACGATCGGAGATTTTTGCTCTCCAATCCGCTCACGAACGTGTTGCAGCATCGCGATGATGGTGTAGAAGACCACTTCGCCAGGTTGGTCAGACAGGAAAAGCTGCGCATACGCGCCATTGTCGCAGATGTGCAAAAGACGGAAGACGCGGCCACCGAACGCCGCGACGAAGCGCGCGCGCAAAAAGCGCAGAGCATAGGTCGGATGCGCGAAGCCGAGGCACTCATGAACAATTGGCAGGCGCTCTTGACGGATGCGTTCGCGGAGTGGGCCGACGTTTCCTTGCGCGACCTGAACGACAAGCTCGATATTCACGTCAGGGCACCGATGTTCCAATTCGCGGACTGGTATTGGTCGGGCTGCTGGCTGATCGAAATGGAAGCCCGGCTCCGCGACGGCGGCAAGGATTCGAAGGCGCCGCAGAAACTGGAAACGATGCTGCGCCGCTTCGCCAAACTCGCGCCCTGCATGGTATCCAACTTCCACATGGCGCCGGCGTATTTTTGCGGATGGATGGGAGATCAGCCGATTCCGCTATGGAACAAGATCGACCTCTTGATCGTCGATGAAGCCGGCCAGGTGTCCCCGGAAATCGGTGCGCCGGCCTTCGCGCTTGCCAGGCGTGCAGTGGTCGTCGGCGATGTTTACCAGATCGAACCGATCTGGAATGTGGCCGAAGGTATCGATCGCGCCAATGCAGCGAAATTCAGCCTGATCGAGAAATGGGATGATCCGCGTTATTTGAAGATGGAACAGGATGGCTATACCGCCGCCAAGGGCAATCTGATGCAAATGAGTGCGCGCGCCTGCCGCCTGCAGAAATACCCGGATATCCGCGGCCTCATGCTGGTCGAACACCGGCGCTGCGTGCCCGAGCTGATCGACTATTGCAATAAGCTTGTCTATGGTGGGCGGCTGGATCCGGTACGCAAATCGATACCGCCCGAAAAAAGAATTCTCCCGGCGTTCGGATATTTTGCGATTGCCAGCAGAGACCAAAAAGTGGGAGGCAGCCGCAAGAATATGGCCGAAGCCCGGGCGATCGTCGACTGGATTGTGCAAAACCGGGAACTTCTCCAGGATCGTTACCCTGACCCGAAAACAGGTCTGCCGCAGCATATCAGCAAGATCATCGGCGTCGTGACGCCCTTCTCACCCCAGGCATATCTGATTGCCAGTCTCATCAAAAAGAAAATGCCCGACACGAAGAAGAGGGGTTGCGCGATCACCGTAGGCACCGTGCATCGTCTGCAAGGCGCGGAGCGCGAAATCGTGCTCTTTTCTCCGACCTATGGCGAGGATCACCGGCACGGCATGTTCTTCGACAATGGCCGCAACATGATGAACGTCGCGGTATCCCGAGCTAAAGACAGCTTCCTGGTGTTCGGGAATGTGTCGCTGTTTAAACCAGAAAAAAGCGGCTCACCGTCCGGGCTGCTGGCGCAATACCTGTTCAAGCATGAAGAGAACAATCTCGCCAGCGCGGTTCAAACCGGCCTATCCGCTACTTTTACTTTTATCTAGCCTGCTTATCCGAAAGCGCCATGAGCCTACTGCAAAAACTCGGCAGCCTGTTTCGGCCGCCGCAACCCTCCCCTGAAGGCCAAGGGGCAAAACGCTCCGTCAGCAGCCGGGAACGGAGCATTACATTCGTCGGCGGCATGATGGAGGTGAGTTCCGCCGACTTCTTCGGTCCCTACGCGATTTCCCCCTCTGGGCGGTGGGCTCTTGGGTGGAGAGATGCGGATACCAGCGCGGGACGAGGTGGCCATCGCAGCAAAGGGCACGGCACCTATCTTCTCTATGACATCGAAAGCGACCGGATTGCGCTAACCGGCAAACTGGAACGCCCGAATCAAGGTGCCGTCGCCGACAGCGGCACGTTCATTCTGCAGGATTGGCATTTCGGGGAGGGCCTGCAAGGGACGTTCGCGGCATTTACACCAGACGGACATATTCTGCACAAGCGGCGCTTCCATGCCAATCTTTACAATGGCGCGTTATCGACGGATGGCGCGTGGGCGATTTGCCAAACCGCGAACAACTCCGATCATGAGGACGGCAACCGACTAACTGCCTTCGACCTGCAACAAGGCACCGAATTATTTTCCGTCCAGCCATATACCGGTTGGGCGGACGGGTATGAGTTTTCTGCCGACGGCAGCCGGATCACCGTTGTACACAACGACTTGGGGAAATTCACCTACGATCAATCCGGCAACTTTCTCGACAAGGAGATATATGAAAACGCGTGCCTGACGTCGACACGCTTCAGTATCTCGCTGTTTGCCGCCGAAGCATTGCTCAAAAAATATCCGACTGACGTCGATCAGGCTCGCCGTGCCCTGTCTACAATTCTCACGGCAAGAACAGTCGGTGCAGACGATGATCCGGGCTGGAAAGCAATGGCACTCAAGCTTCAGGGCATTGCTCTTGAAATGATCGGCCAACTTGAGGAGGCGCTGGCCATTTACGACGAAGTCTTGTCCATGAATCCCAAGATCGGGGTCAAACGACGTGCCGACTCATTGAGAAAACAACTCGGTCACTCCTGATCCTTATCGTTTTCCGTGCGCAAGAGCTTTCCCTTAATCTGAGGCAGCAGAAACGCTATCAAAGCATCGTAATTTGTATTGCGCTCATAGGCAGGATCTTTAGCTTTGATCTGCCCCCTGATCGTCTTCCGGCGTTTCTTCCACGTGCCCTTGGTGTCTTGTTCGTCAAGCACGGCATTGTGCCCGTAAGCCTGCAAGGCCCAACCGAATGGCAACAGAAAAGGCTTGTAATGGTCAAAAGCGGTGTTCGCTACCTGGATCAAGCGCTGATGGCCGTAACCAATAGGCCGGCCATGTTTCGCGCTCAGCATGAGGGATACGATGCCGTTAAAAGGAGGCTCAGTGTAATGCTCCGGCAATGCCAGGCCATGGGGCTTAAACTCATCGCGCAGTTCTCCCCATTTTGTACGGATGGATTCCGTTGAACTCGTCCCGCCATACAGTTCCCAAAAACGCTCGAACGCCTCTCTGAGCACCTCCAAGCCCTGTTCGGCCAGCTCGTCATTCAATCGCGCCCGCTCGGCATCGTAGTCAAAGAAAAATACCCGCTGACGCTTGAGATCAAGGGTCAATTCATCGAACGAAACCTCGGCACTACGCCACTCGTCCTGAATCTGACCTTCCACCAATACCGGGATTGTGTACCAGCATTCGAGCGTGAATTTGCCCATCTCTCGTGAACGCTGCAAAGTAGAGGTGTTCGCGACAAAGACGTTGGTATTGTTGTTGAAGAAAACATCTTCCTCTGCGCGTGGTGTGCGCTGGGGATCAAAGTCTTGGAAAATCCAGACTAAATGGCCGCCTTCCGCCTGATAGAAATCCCGCCGCTCGACAACCACGCTCAAGTACGTCGTGGATAGCTGGATCTCAAAGGCAAATCGCCGATCGTTCCAGGCAGTCTGCACGTCAGGCTTGCGCCATTTCTTGCGATCCATTCCACGCCATACTTTCTCAACCTGTGGCGTGGAAAAACGCGGGTCGGCCAATAAGCTCTGCCTGACCAATTCCTTGATTTTCTGATGCGCCAAACTTTCCTTGGCTCCGTTGTACTTCAGCGCGTTGATGATTTCCTGGCTAAGCCCAGGTCCTGATTTTTTCGGGCAATTCTCGTCTTCATGGCGATGCCGAAAAAAGAACCTCCGGTCTACATTCGATACGAGGTACACCGCCGCCATACAGTAGGGGCAAACCAACCATGGATTCTCCAGGTCCCTGTTCAACCGGCTGACGATCGCCGCGCGGTCTTGCATCACTGTGCGAAGCTCGCGGGCGATAAACGTGACAGCCTTAACGGGTTGGCCGGTATTCATATCCAGTACCTCGTCGATTAACTGAAATTCGGTAGGTTCGGCAAACTCAAGGCTCATAGGGGCATTTCGGTGATCACAGGCAAGTAGCTCAAGTATCTCATTTCGGGATGGCGACCCGCTCGGCCAATTCGCTCCGATGAAGGCAAACGCTACATTTGGCATTCTGGCAATGGTCGGTCAGGATGAATTGTTCTAACCGACCTTGGCAAACGTACCCGTAACAATCTGGCCGCTGGCGATCGCATCCAGGTAGTCCGCCCAATCCTGCATCATGCGCTTGCGCTCTGCCAGGAATTGGGCGCGATCATAGGCACTCTCCAGTTTGTCCTTTGGCGCGTGCGCTAATTGTCTGTCCACCACCTCGTGTCGATAGCCTAGCCGCTCCTTGATCGTGGTCATCGCCAGCGCCCTGAACCCGTGTCCGGTCATCTCCCCCTTGTAGCCCATCCGCTCAAGCGCCTTCAGGAGCGCATTGTTGCTCATCGGCCGACTGTGGTCGCGCTGATTCGGGAACAGATACTTCCCGCCGCCGGTGACTGGATGCAGTTCGCGCAGCAGAGCCAGCGCTTGCGATGACAGGCAGACGTGGTGGTTCCTCTTGTCCGGGTTGAGCGCCAACCGGCCACGTTTCATGCGCTGCCACGGGATGACCCATTCGCCGCGTTCCAGGTCGATTTCAGACCATGGGGTTTCAATCAGTTCGCTGGTACGCACGAATACCAGCATCATCAGCCGCAGCGCGATACGGGTCGGCTTGTGCATGCATACTTCATTGCGGTCGAGCGCTCGAAGGAAGTCCGGCAGTTCGTCCGGACCGATCGCCGCGAAATGGCCAGGCACGACCGGCTTGAGCACATCCTTGAGATCGGCCGCCGGATTACGCTCGGTCAAGCCCGATTGGATCGCGTAGCGGAATATCTGAGCGCAGTTGGCCTTCAGACGATGCGCAACCTCGTGCGCGCCGCGCGATTCGATCTTGCGCAATGCTGCGATCAAGTCCTTATGCCGGATGCCGTCGATTGGCATGCGCCCGATCTCGGGGAAGATATCGGCTTCAAGACGCCGTAGCGTGTTTTGGGCAGTGTTGGCGCTCCAGCCGGGAATCTTGGTTTGATGCCATTCACGCGCCACCTTCTCGAACGTATGCGCCGCCTTTTCGGCAGCGATGCGCTTGGCGTCATCACGGTGCCGGGCCGGATCGATCCCGTCCCGGAGCAGCCGACGGGCCTCCGTACGCATCTCCCTGGCCCGCGCCAGCGTGATTTCCGGATAGGGGCCGAAGGTCAGGCGATTCGCCTTGCCATTGACTTGACGGTAGCCCATGCGCCAGAACTTCGATCCAGTCGGCATGACTTCGAGGTACATGCCCCCGCCGTCAGCGAGCTTGTACGGCTTTTCCCGGGGCTTGGCATTGCGGACCTGGATATCGGTTAGTGGTATGGCGAGTTTCGGCATGGCTCACTCTCCTTGACTATTTCCCCCGTCGTTGGTCGCGTCCAGGAACGCCCGTAGCGCGGCGACCTGCGCGGCATTCAGACGCATCCTGCTGCGCGGTTTGTCGATCATCAGTTCGCCCGCCTCGCTCAAGGCGAGGCGGAACGTACTACCCGCCGGCTGCGTTTCCCGCGCCAAGATTCGCTCTTCGCGCAGCACTTCCGCCGGGTCTTGTCCTTCGTCCAGTAGCTGGTGAACGCGGTCCCGGGCGATACGCGCCATGGCGAGCGAAACGCCTGGGTAGGCGCCGAGCGACAGCCTACGCTCCTTACCCAGATGCCGGTATTTCATGTGCCAGTGGCAGGCACCGGACGGTTTGACGTACAGGTACAAACCGCCGCCATCGCCGAGCTTGTAGGGATTGTCGCGAGGGACGGCGGCCTGGATTTTGGCGTCGGTCAATGGGATGGCGAGCTTCGGCATGATTTTGCGGGCATGCGACGGTTACGGTTAGACCTCATGCCTACAAATTTGGCTCCAAAACGGGGGGATGTCAACAAATGGAATGAGACGTCAGAAAACAAAAAACCCGCGTAACTCATTGAATTATCGCGGGTTTTGAGACTTCTTGGGACTACTTGATACCAGTAACTGGCGGAGACGGAGGGACTCGAACAGCTAGTATGAAAGCGCATTACAGCTCATATTTCATATAAATACCTACAAAAATACCTACAAGTTGCTTCCGACAATATTTGTCCGCATCAGCGTAGCGACCAAGCCAGCGCGCCCGCCATACACATGCCTATTTCTAAAATTTGGCAGTGGTCGGGAAAAAGGTAATATTGGTAATTAATCTTAGCAATACTGCTGAAACCGTTGCTGCATAAGGCTTTCAGCGACTATGCAAAAGGTAATTTAGAGGTAATCTGAGAGTAACTACATTACCTTTATCAGGTGTAATTTTTACGAAAATCATTTCCTATATAAAACAATCACTTACGGAAAGATTACTTTTCTAGTTACCTCACATTACCTTTGGAAGGTAACTAGTGAAGTTGTTAATAATCAATGAGTTACGATGCAGAAATATATGCCGTAACCAAAGTTACCCTTTTCCCGACCTCATTCAGATTTTTATCCTTATCCCAACCAGGTCTGTATCTCGAAAAAGCCCTTCCACCTGCATCATTCCGCATCAAAAATCTGAGTGCCCCCGCTGGCATCCAAGCCAGCACTGGCGCGGCTTTGTCCGGCGGTGCGAATTTGAGTGAAAACCGCCCCACGAAGCGGGCAGGCGCGGCGGGGGGACGACTG